>ENA-OSET01000041-OSET01000041.1-sediment-metagenome-genome-assembly--contig:-NODE-41-length-148797-cov-5.218821_pt1 | contig 148797 bp, 125 predicted proteins | sample MGYA00237882_ERZ534229 | MGnify/ENA primary metagenome ERZ534229 (study PRJEB26408, sample SAMN06266212) | sediment metagenome | isolation source: Hudson Canyon methane seep mesocosm | place... | reverse complement strand
GCCACATTGAGTGTTTTTCTTTCTCAATTCGGCAGCAGCGGCCGTAATTTCGCAAATTGTGCCTTGGCCTGTTAAGAGCTGTCATGGGTACAACACCGCTGCTTTGCGTTCATCTTTCCCATTTGTGATAGCTGTGGATAAGGTCGTTTTGGGTCAATTATTAGCCTAAAGGGGTAATATCAGGCCAATGCTCACTATACCCCCGTTAGCAGACATTAAAATGTCTCGAATAGTTCGAAAAGAGTAAGAACGTATGCCGTTAACTTGTCCTGAAGCTTAAACACGCTTTACGCTTTCACTGCGCGGATATCTGCCCTGCTTGTTGTGTAGGCATGTGACCTCTGTTCTGATTTTGGTTGCCAGTCAGCACCTTGCTTATGACTTGCGATCACTGATGAACCAAGTCCGTATCGGTTATTAATGTTTTCAATGACAGATTGTACGGCTTCGCTTTTTTAGTCTTCCTGTTCAGCGGGTATGTCAAACAGGTCATTTTGAACTTTGCTTTTAGGCGTGATGTAATAAAGGTCTTGCAAGGCTTATAGGGAATCACGTAGTACTGTTGAAGTTTATTGAATCTCAAGCAATCTTATTAGTAAGTGTAACTTTAAGCGTAGTCTTTCTTTGTCGTCTTGACAAAATCCTTATAAATCAATCTTAATATCCCGATGCATCATGGGGTGTGGTTTGTGGGGCTTGTAACGTCTCGATTCATAGGGGGAGGTTAGTTCGCGCGCTGGTTATTTAACACCATATTGTACTCAAAGTGGGAAGCACACCCAAATAAATCTATCGCTTAAAGATTGAAGTCATTTGATCGCATATAAAGCGTAGCATCGAGTATGGTTTGTGCTGAAGAGGCTTTTACCACGTTCAGTACAAACCGATCAGCGTTGGCAACGAGAGCAATGATTCCGCATTCTCGCTGGCAACGATAGCCGCTGAATGCCGACTTTATCTCGTCGAGGTTGCTTCAGCCTGGATTAACTTAAAGAGATGTTTTGTGGATGCATCGAACTCTGCACTCTTGTTAGTCTCTTCGTCGAGAAGCTCTTTTGCCATACTCTTGCCAAGTTCTACGCCCCACTGGTCGAAGGAGTTAATATTCCAAATGGCCCCCTGAACGAATACTTTGTGTTCATAGAGCGCAATTAACGCCCCGAGATTGGCTGGCGTCAGGCGGTCCATCAAAAGCGTATTACTGGGATGATTTCCCGGATAGTTTTTGTGGGGCGAGGTGTCTTCGGAATGTTGTCCGGTCATCAAAGCAGCCGCTTGTGCCAGCATATTTCCCAGTAAAACCCGGTGCTGGTCCGGATAACTCATTTCATCCTGCCGTGCTGCAATAAAATCAATAGGAACTAACCGGGTGCCCTGATGTAGTAACTGGAAAAAAGCATGTTGTCCATTGGTACCGGTTTGTCCCCAGACAATAGGCCCGGTTGCATAAGATACCGGCTCTCCGTCAAGGGATGTGGACTTGCCGTTACTTTCCATATCCAATTGCTGCAAGTAGGAGGGTAATAATCCTAGTCGCTCGCAATAGGGAATAACGGCAATGCTGTCGGCGCCTAAAAAGTTGCTATACCAAATTCCTAACAGTGCCATCAATACCGGCATGTTCTCTTCGAACGGCGCGTGTCGGAAATGATCATCCATGGCGGCGGCACCCTCCAGCAATTCCATAAACCGCGGAAAGCCAACCATTAAAGCAATGGGCAGGCCGATGGTCGACCACAGCGAATAACGTCCGCCTACCCAATCCCAGAACTCAAATACCTGTTCCTTATCTATACCGAAGGCTTCGGCCTTCGTGCGACTGGCTGTGACCGCAACAAAGTGAGGACTATTTTGCGCGTTCTGAAATCCCAGTTTTTCTTCGCACCAGTTTATCGCTGCATTCGCATTGAGTAGTGTTTCCTGGGTAGTAAAGGTCTTGCTTTGGATTATAAATAACGTGGTTTCAGGGTCTAGCCGCTTCAATAAGCTGCGGATACAAGCCCCGTCTACATTCGATACAAAGTGAAAGTCCATCTCCGGGTGAGCAAACTCTTCGAGGCTTGAACAAACACATTTTGGTCCCAGGTCCGATCCGCCGATACCGATGTTGACAATACTTCTGATGGATTTTCCGGTGCTTCCCTTCCAGTTACCCGATCTTACGCGATCGGAAAAAAGTTTGAGGTGGTCGCGCTGCTGTTCGATTCCGTCACCGATGATAAGCCCGTCGCATTCAATGTCGGATTTTTCGAGACTACGTAACGCCGTATGTAATACGGCGCGGTCTTCCGTCGTATTGATCTTCTCTCCTTTAAACATCGCCTCAATTCGTTCGCTCAGCCCGGAACTGTCGGCGAGTCCCAGTAGCGCCTGTTTGTCCTCATCTGAAACCAGATTCTTTGAATAATCAAGATAAAGGCCACCACAGTTGACTGAAAATTTGTCTACTCTCCCGGGATCCGCATCAAACAGCTCAGTGATGGTGGACTCTTGAGATAGCTGTGATCGTGCAAGCAGTTCTTTCCATTCCGGCAGTGAAGTTGGGTCTGGCACTGTATACCTCCGATATTGCTGATATTTGTCAGAAATCAGGAAAGACATTTCTGAGATTTCATTAAGATGTGTGTAAAAGCTATGCAGTATGTCGAATAACGCATGGGTCAATGACCGAGGCCTAATAATATCTCTTTTCCAGTGTCGATGGTGCTTTTAATACAACAATTATGGCGCAGTGACGATGGATTGGTATTGAGGCGCTGAGATCACGGCGCTAACATCAAGGCGCTAACATCACGGAGCTGGCATCAAGGTCCTGACATTCTGGATGTCGGAATAATGGCTCCGGGCAGGCCGATCACGACAGAGGCGAGTCCCGAGGCTTTCTCAATAGATTCTTCGGTGGAATAGCCAGCGTGTCTTGCGCCGATATAGCCGGCATTGAAGGCATCTCCAGCGGAGGTGGTATCAACGACTTTGCCTGCTTTAATCGGCTGGATCTGAAACTGCCTGCCACGATCATACGCTGAAATTTCGGCGGGACCATTGGTCAAAATGATTTCGTCAATGGGGTAGTTGGCCAGACGTTTCATTGTGTTTTCCTTGGTGGATGAACCCCACAATAGTTGTTCGTCCTCGACGCTGGAGAGAAGGATATTGCATAAGCCGTAACACCGTTCAATTTGCGCTAAGGCCTGCTCGTGGCTCGGCCATAATCTTGCACGGAAATTCGGATCGAAGATAATGGTTTTCCCAAGGCGACGATATTGCTCTGTAAGAGCAAAAAGTTGTTCTCTGCCGGGTTGGTCCAGTATCGCTAAAGTAATGCCGCTGAAATAAAAGTAGTCAGTATTTCCTGTCATTTCGTCTAATGGCGTGTTTTTACTGAGTGCCAACATGTGCCGGGCAGCGGAGTCGGAGCGCCAGTAGCTGAAGGTTCGCTCGCCGGCTGCGTCGGTGTGTACCATGTACAGGCCGACGGTTTTGTCCGGGGAGGTGAACACAAGCTCCGTATTGATTCCCTCCTGTTCGAGGAACGCTCGCATTTCGTGGCTGAGTGAATCGCTACCAATCGCTGACAATAAGTTGACCGTGGCGTCTGGGACCAATCGTTTTAGATAAATGCCGAAGTTGATGACGTCGCCGGCGAATCCGCGATGGTAGACGTCGCCCTCGCTCCGCAGTTCCACCATACATTCACCGGCGCAGAGAATGTTTAATGATTTAGCATCGGACTGCGGATTCGGTTCGGGCTTCGGTTTAGGGTCGGATTGGGAGAGGGTCATTGTCATAGTGCCACTAAGTTGTTTCGGGATCAGGTCGTTGACCGTCTAAATCTATGAATGTTTAAATTGTTTAAGAGCTAAATGGATCAAGACTTAAATGGATCAAGACCTAAATTGATTAAAGCCTAAATCGGTGAAGTTCTAAACCGATCGAGGTTTAGATCATTGAAGACAGCGCGCGGATAACACCGCGAACTTCCGCGAGCCCCTTAAGGCGTCCAATCCCCGAATAACCCGGGTTCACGGTTTTACCGATATCGTCCATCATTTGATGGCCATGATCTGGGCGAATAAAAATTTCGGCAGCGCTATTGCCAACGTCTTGTTGCTCTTTTGATTGCAATGCATGCTGTTGTGATCGATTGCGTTCCTCGGTGAGTAATTCTCGGATAACGCTGACCATATCGATATCGCTATCTAAATGATTCGCTTCATAAAAAGACCTTTGTTCGTCGGGATCCCGGCTCACTCCACGCAAGTGTGCAAAGTGAATACGGGAGCTAAATCGGCGCGCCATATCGGGTAAGTCATTATCGGGTCGGCTGCCATAGGTGCCGACGCACAGCGTGATACCGTTTGCCGGGCTGGGCTGATCCGCAAACAAGCTGTCCAGATCGTCCGCGGTACAAATGATTCTTGGTAAGCCAAGCATATCCCGTGGAGGGTCGTCCGGATGAATGGCAAGTTTTACGCCCAGAGCTTCGGCTCTGGGCAATACCTGGGCGAGAAAGGCATACAAATTCCCTCTGAGATCTTTATGACTGATATGTTGATATTGTGCCAAGGCTTGTCTGAAATCCGCCAGCGTATAGGCATCCGTCATTTTACCGGGTAAGCCCGCAATGATGTTATGGGTAAGCTGGTCACGTTCCTTGGCCGACATCTCGGTAAAAATATCTTCCGCATCCAAGATTTCCTGTTCAGTATAATCAGCGTCGGCATTGGGTCGCTGCAAGATAAACAGGTCAAAGGCAGCAAATTTTTTCTGATCAAAACGCAGCGCATAGACACCACTGCTCAAACGAAAATTCAGGTCTGTGCGAGTCCAATCAATCACTGGCATAAAGTTGTAGCAAATGGTTTTTACGCCGCAATGGGCAAGGTTCTCCATTGAGGTGATCCAGTTATCAATATAGATTTGACATTCCTCTCGGCCGAGCTTTATGTCTTCGTGCACGGGGATACTTTCGACCACTGACCACACTATTGAACTGTGTTCACTATTGCCCCTTTCAATCGTCGATTTGTATTCCTTGATAGCCGCTACGGACCATACGTCGCCAGTTGGCACTGTGTGTAAGGCACTAACAATATCGGTAGCACCGGTCTGTCTTATGTCATCAAGGCTAACTGGATCCTTAGGGCCAAACCATCTCCAGGATTCACGCATGGGGTACTTCCTTTTGCTGTAATGAAAGTCGCGATAACAATTGGACTAAAGCGGTGCTGATGTCTGTGTTTTTAAGTGTTTGGTAGTTGCTCAATACAGTGCTCATAAAAGCGGCGGAATTAAGAAAACGAAATCGACCAGCACCCGCTATGAGAAGAAATTGATGAACAAGGCCCTCGTCTTGGCGATGGGGTTCCTGTCGCTGTATCGTTAGCTGCGCCGCGATAAATTGATCGTGCAGAGGATCGTTTAATTCACCTGCGTTCAGAGCTTTTTGAATATAGAGTACCCAGGCGGCGACCATAAAGCTCATAAGCGTTGTGTCCGCAGCTTGGGTCGAGCTTTTCGCCAAAGCGTCATCAATGGTTGGGAACCAGCGTTGCTGAATTTTCTGCGAACTGTCGGTATTTACCTGCTGTACGTTATAGGGCAGAGCGCTGTTTGTGAAGCGTTTTGTAACATCGGCAATATAATCTTCGCCCTTAACGTTGACGGGTATTGTCGCCACGGGTAACACGTTTTTAAGCAATGCCCGTTGGACAAAGTCCAGGATACTTGCTTGCTCCAATGCCTGGTGAATGGTTGGGTGGCCTTCGAGATAACCCAATACGGAAATGATTGAGTGTCCAGCATTAAGAAACCGCAGTTTCATTTGTTCGAAAAGTGAAATGTCGTCGGTGAATTGGGCACCGACATTGTCGAACGCAGGACGTTCTCCGGCAAAATTATCTTCAATCACCCATTGGCTAAAGGGTTCTGCAGAGACCGGCCAGGCATCGTCTAGCTCGAGTGTTTTGCGGACTAACTGTTTTAAGGAGTCTTCGGTAGCGGGCGCTACTCTATCAACCATGGATGAGGCAAAACTCATCTGTTTTTTTGCCCAGTCCATCGTTTCTTTGTCGTGTTGTTGTAATAACATTCGCACGCCTGTTTGCAGGTGTTCGCCGCCGCTCTGAATGTTATCGCAGCAAAGAATGCTAAGCGGTGGTCCGTTCTGTTTACAGCGTTGGATAGCCGCGGCGGCTATATATCCGTAGATCGTCCGAGGACTGTCGAGGGATGCGCTATCCGCAAGGAAATCGGGATGTTTTTTATCGATGCATCCTGAAGATAAGCAATAACCTTTCTCAGTGATCGTCGTGGTTACTAGTTTGATCTTTCCGTCAGCTACCTGACGAATCACTGCAGTAGAATTTTCTGGCGCAACCAGGACGTTGAGAAGCGACCCGATGAGTCTTAGTCTAGTGCTTTCGCCAAATCTGTCTTTGTTTAACGTCACTTCCGTATAGAGAAAGTCCTGTGGCGCGAGTTGGTCCCTGAGGTGGCTGGAGCGCATTGAAACTCCCACGATGCCCCAATTTTTACTGCCTTGGCTTAGGAGTTTGTCTACATAAACGGCTTGATGGCAGCGATGAAAGTTACCCACGCCAAAATGCACAATTCCGGCTTGGAGATTGTCTCTATCATACGAATAACTGGTCACATTAGCTGTTCGGGTTGCGGTTGTTAAGCAGTCTGCCAAGGTATTTTGATTCAGTTGTTGCATGATTTATAGTTTCATTCACAGTTATTGATTTAAAGATGCTATTGGTTAAAAACGGCTATTGCTTAAACAACTATTGATTAAACAGGCCGGGCAAAAGCAACGTTGTGCTCGGTACATAAGTGACCAGTGCTAATACGGCAATGAACACCAGATAAAAAGGCAGAATAGAGCGCAAAGTATCTTCAATTCGAATGCCGCCCACCGCGCAGGCGACAAACAGCACCGTGCCAACGGGCGGCGTGACGACGCCCAAACCCAGATTAAGAATCAACATGATACCGAACTGCACGGGGTCCATGCCGAGACCTGCCATGACCGGCAGAAAAATGGGTGTGGTAATAATAATGAGTGGCGACATGTCCATAAAGGTGCCCAGCATCAATAATATTATATTAACGATCAACAAAATCACCAAAGGGTTATCGGATATTGCCAGCAAAGTGCTTGATAGTTGTGTCGGTACTTCAGTCACGGCTAATAACCAGCCGAAGGACCCGGCAGTACCAATAATCAACAATATCATAGCAGTGGTTTTTACCGCATTAACACTGGCGGTCACAAAGCCATTCCAGTCGAGCGAGCGATAGACAAATACGGCGATGAGTACCGTATAAATCACTGCAATGGCTGAGGATTCGGTTGCAGTAAAAATACCGGACAGAATGCCGCCAAGAATAATAAAAACGGTAAACAAGCCGGGCAGGGCGCCAATAAAATATCGAAGTACTTGCCCGAAGCCTGGGAATACGCCGCTGGGATACCCCCTTTTGATGGCCACCAGATAGGTCACAATCATCAGTCCCAGTCCTAACAATATCCCCGGCAGGATACCGGCAAGAAACAATGAGCCTATTGATACTCCGCCGGCCGCAATGGCGTAGATGATCATATTGTGCGACGGTGGGATTAGCAGACCGGTCGTAGCGGCTGTTGCAGTCACGTTCACCGCGTAGTCTGCGTCATAACCTTCTTTTTTCATCATCGGAATCAGTGTTGAACCCATCGCGGAAGCGCTGGCGACTGCCGATCCGGATATGGCGCCAAACATCATACAGGAAGAGACATTGACCAAACCTAAACCGCCTCGAACCCTTCCTAATAGTGAATGCGCAAACCGGACAAGGCGTTCGGCGATTCCGGATTGGTTCATCAGCTCTCCGGCATAAATAAAAAATGGAATCGCCATCAGTGCGAATACATTCATGCTGGCAGCCATCCGCTGAAACGCTACGACAGGAGGGATGTCCAGATAAAATAGAGTAGCAAGGGATGAGAGGCCTAAGGAGAATGCAACGGGTACGCCCATGATCAGTAGGGTAAATAATGTTCCAAATAGTATGAGTAATTCCATGAACTAATTCTCGTGTCGAGAGGCTGTCATCAATAGCTTCTCCAGCGCAAAGATTGAAATGAGTAAGCCAGCGGTGGCGAACGGCCAGTACGCTGCAGCACGAGAGATGTTCAACGTTGGAATAATGTGATCTGCCGTAAATTGAGCCAGGCGAGTGCCATTAATCAGCATTGCCAGACCAAAGACCAGAACCAGGGAATTATTAATGATTTCCAGTCCGCGTCTTGTATTGGCTGGAACGGAGTCCAGCAGAACTTTTAGGCCCAAGTGAGTGTTTTCATAGACACCGACAGCGGCCGCCAACATGATGTAATACAGCATTAACAGCAGCGCTAAGGTTTCTGACCAGGCTGGGCTGGTATTGAGCACATAACGGGCAAAGACTTGCCAGCCGATAATCAGCGTCATCAAAACCAGCCCGGCCGCAGAAATTAGCAGCGCAATACGAGTGAGTTTATGAGTAACTGCAGCTAATCGGTCGATGGCCGTCATCGGTTTATTTGGTGATCGTGGACTCATGGTGTTTCCTGCACCGATTGAATACGTTTTAACAAGTCACGCATTTTCTCTGAGGTGACGAATTTTTTATAAACGGGCTGCATGGCGGCCGCAAAGGGCGACAAATCCGGTGTGTTAATGACCTTTACACCCGCTTTCAGTACTTTTTTTTGTGACAGTGCCACCCGTTTATCCCATTGCTGCCGCATATACGGCACGGATGCTTTTGCTGCGCGGCGAATCAACTTTTGTTGTTCTGCAGATAATTTTCGCCAACGGTGTTTCGACATCACCAACACTTCAGGGGTCATTGTGTGACGGGTTAATGTGTAATGTCCTGCAGCCTCAAAATGTCCGGTCGATTCATAGGATGGCCAATTGTTTTCACTGCCGTCGATGGTGCCTAGTAGTAGTGACTCGTAGACCTGTCCAAACCCCATCGGAGTCGGGTTAGCTCCTAAGGCTTCGACCATGGCGACGGACAATTCCGAATTTTGAACCCGGATTTTTAACCCACGCAAGTCAGCGGGTGAGTGGATAGGACGTTGATTGTTGTAGAAACTGCGTGCGCCCGAGTCGTAGTAGGCTAGACCGATGAGGCCGAAAGGTTCTAGCGAGGCAAGAATTTCTTCGCCGATGTCTCCATCGAGCACCTTGCGCATGTGGGTGGTAGAGCGGAATAAAAAGGGTAGTCCAAGAACGACGGTTTCCGGAACGATTGAGTTAAGGGGCGCCATATTGATTCGATTCAAATCGATACCGCCAAAGATGGTTATCTCCAGCGTATCTTTTTCTTCGCCCAGCTGGCCCCCCGCGTAAAGTTTAATCGCCAGTTCTCCGCTGGACCATTCTTCGAGCAGCGCTCCCATGTAGGTGATTGCCAGTGCGGTTGGATAGTCTGCCGCTTGAGTTTCCGCTGTTCGAAAAATCAAGGTGTTAGATCCAGCATTCAATTCGCTCGTGCAGAATAGGCAGGCCAGGATTAACAGCCGAGCAAAACGACTACACATAGCTTATCGGTCTCCGCCCATTGCGTCGCTAACACGGTAGCTCAGTTTCGGCAGGTTGTAGCTTAAATCTATTGCTATGGCGAGAGCATCTGCCTCTTCGAGGCGGTGCTCACACACGAGTCGCGCCAGATAAGAGCAATCGACGCGGCGCGACATGTCGTGCCGGGCAGGAATACTGAACAATGCTCGGGTATCATCATTAAAACCCACGGTATTATAGAAACCAGCGGTTTCCGTGGTCTGTTCTCGAAAGCGCATAATGCCTTCGGGGCTATCGTGGAACCACCACGCAGGACCGAGGCGCAGACAGGGGTAGTGGCCAGCGAGAGGCGCCAATTCGCGGGCATAATTACTTTCATCCAGCGTGAAGAGAATGAGGGTCAGGTCTGGATTGTTGCCAAAGCAATCTAAAAGGGGTTTCAGTGCATTCGTATACTCGACACGTTTAGGTATATCCGCGCCTTTGTCGCTACCGTAGTTGTCGAACAGCCATTGATTGTGATTGCGGAAAGAGCCGGGGTGGATTTGCATAACTAATCCATCGTCAAGGCTCATGCGGGCCATTTCGGTCAACATTTGTGCTCGGAATAATTCTGCGTCTTCCGGACTGACCTGATCAGCGACAATGCGGTGAAAGAGTTGCTGGCATTCGGCGGTCGTCAGATTCGCTGTTTGGGCTGTTGGGTGGCCATGATCACTGGCAGTGGCACCCACAGCAATGAAGTCAGCGCGCCTTTTTCGGTGGGCTTCGAGATAAGCTGTCCATGAGAAAACATCCTCCCCGGTCAACTCGCCAAAAAACTGCAGTGATTGTTGAAATGTGTGGTGTTCAGCGTCGATAACGGCATCCGGGCGATAGGACGTGACCACTTGCCCATTCCAATCGCTGTCTCTGAGTTTTTGATGGTGCTTCAATGTGTCGATGGGTGATTCGGTCGTCGACAAAAACTCAATATTAAATCGATCAAATATCTCGCGAGGCCGAAATTCGTCTTTTTGAAGTTGCTCAGAAATACTGTCGAAATAGTGGTCTGCTGTGCTTTCGTCGAGTTGTTCAGTTTGTTCGAAAATATCACTGAACACATGATTGAGCCAGAACCCGGTTGGGGTGCCATGGAAAAGGTGAATGTTTTTTGCAAGCAGGCGCCAGGCACTGCGAGGGTCCGCAACCTTTTCTCCTCCGTGAATTTGGCTGTTAGTTGGAATTCCTAAATCTGCCAGGCGGATGCCCTGGCTATAAAGCATGCGTAGCAAATAGTGATCGGGCGCTATAAGGAGCGCTTGTGGATCGGAAAAGTTGTTGTTTTCGGCAAACCAGGACGGGTCAGTATGCCCGTGCGGACTGATAATCGGCAGCCCCTTTACTTCATTATACAGTCGGCGGGCGACTGTTCGGCAGTTAGCGTCTGCGGGGAAGAGTCGGTCCGGGTGCAGTTCTAAAGGTTTTCCCATTGCAGTTATCCAGTTTACTTTTAGCAGTGCTCGTTAAGTGTTTTTAAGGTCGCTTTTAGGAGGAATGTATTAGTCTGACCGTTTTGTATATCGATATGGTAACCGGTGTCAATTTGGTGTGTCAACATAGATGTAAATTGTCGGATTTCGGATATGTCTAGTCTTGGTTCTGGTTCTGGTTCTGGATCTGGTTCTTTGTTCTTGGGGCGGCTAGTTATTGGAGTGGTTGAATCTTGGGGGTTGCTGTGCTTTGCCGTTGAATAAAGTTCGGGACGAGTTCGGATTGTATGTCTGCCGCGCGATCGACATCACCATCACACAGTGCCAGCAATTTTTGTGTCGCTAGCTCGGCCATTTTTTTGGTATGTAGGTTCATGGTGGTTAATGCCGGCCAGACCATGGAGGCGAGCGGATTATCGTCAAAGCCGATAACGGTGAGGTCGTTGGGAATTCTGATGTCCATTTTTTTAGCGGTGGCCATTACCCCGATTGCCATTTGGTCGTTGCTGGCGAATATTGCAGTGGGAGGAGGGGTTGAGTTCAGTAGCCATTCAGCACATTCCACGCCCGATTGGGATGTGTAGTCGCCCATCGCTATGCGATTCTGAGGCAAAGAGATGCCATTGTCTTCGAGAGTTTCGCGAAATCCTACGTGACGTTCAGTGGTGGATTGTGAGTTTTTTGGCCTCTGGATAAAGCCGATGTCCCTGTGGCCCAGTGCGATTAGGTGGTTGGCGACATGGCGGACGGCTTCGCGATCATTGGAGCGAACCCTATGGGCGCTATCATCGGCTATAACTGATAATACGCGAACATACTGGCATTCTATGGCCTTTAATCGGCTGATTAGTTCTTCAGATTCAGAGATTGGCGGTAGTAATATAACGCCATCTATTTTTACCCGCTTAATGAAGTTTATGATGTCATCAAGTAGATCTACATGGCGTGAGTCGCAAGGGTGAACCACTAATTCATAGCCATTTGGGCGGCATTGGCTCAATGCTCCGTACATCGCTTCGGTGACATAAGACGCATTAGGGTTATCGTTAACCACAGCCAGCAGGAATGAGCGGCTGAAAGCCAATCCTCTGGCTTGCGGGTTGGGCGAATAGTTGAGTTGTGCAATGATGTCTTTAACCTTGCTCAAAGTCTTGGTGCTGACGTTTGGCTCGTCGTTGATCACTCTGGAAACGGTTTTTTTGGAAACTCCAGCGAGTCGTGCCACATCATTGATTGTCGCTTTTTTATTAAGGATAAGTTACTCGCTCATTTTTGGATGATGTCTTGTAGCGCCTGTTTCCCGTCATGAGCTCTGTGTGCCCATTGGCAAATCTCGATTCGTTGCATGTTAGCATACGGACGCATTAAATGGTTAGTGTTGATACCGGTATCATTTATGGCGTATTTCATCACGCTGCTTGTTCGGGATGGCGGCAATAGCCGTGTCAAAAAAGATAAAAAGGTGGCGTGAACTCTATACGCGCACCATCGAATTGACCATTCTCCATGATGGCTTTACCGGTGTATTGCATCGGCATGGCCGATATTTCGGTAAGCAAAAATACCTCATTGTCGATGCGATGCTCATTGGCACCTAATACAGCGGCACACATCGGCCAATTTTTCTCACTGGTAAGGGGCATCTTTATAAAAATTAAGCGCGCTCCGCTAGCGCTACGGTGCAAATGATCCTTGAATCGATTTTCCCGTTTTTCTCCGGACACGCCATTCATGCCCGTTCTCATTTTTCTCGTAACCGCCTTCAACTCACCTGAATAGATGCGTGCTACTATCAAGTGAGTTGAAGAAACGTTAATACTGCACCGATAGAAAGTTGGTCATACGAGACGAAGAGGAGCCAGCGGGGATCGCGCCGGGCAACGACAGATGAAAAATCTATTTATTCTAATAAGCTATTTGGCTTTTTTCGCGCTGCCAGTAATTGGACGCGAAACACCGGTCAAAAAAGACATAATTGCTGCGGGAGAGCTTTTTTCACGATTCAATAAATACGGTACTTTCGATAAAGACGGGAATGTCGACAACGGCGCTTACTATAATGTTATCACCGAAATTCTAAAATCAACTGGCTTGGCGCAACGTTATGAGCTGAAAGTCTACCCAATGGATAGAGCCAAAAGAGGATTTCGAATAAAGAAATTTGCCTGTTTTTGTCCCGGATATGAGCACTTAGACAACCCGGAATTACAACTGAAGCAATTCAAATTACTCAACGGCGAACCCTTAAATAAAGCTATCGTTAGAGTCATATCTAAAGATCGCATTTCTGTTGCCACCAAAGCTTCCGATATCAGTTCTTCAGATTCTGTGAGTATTGTTAAGGGGGGGGCTTTAAGCCCCGACATGAAAAAGATGTTAAATGAAGCGGGCGATGTTGTGGAAGTGGATAACGAGTTGCAAAATTTGAAAATGCTCTCTTCCGGCCGTGTAAGCAAGGCCGTAGTATTTTACCCGGCAGTAATAGATGCCTATAAGGCATTGAGGATGGAGCAGCACTTCCCTTATGACAAGAGCTTTAGCCCCCTGGTCAGTCGCGACAATATTATTTGTCACGGCTCTCATCTTGAGGCGTTTAAGCTAATCGAAAGTCGCCTCGAAGAACTCAAGGAGTCAGGTGAAATCGAAAGGATAATGGGAGAGGCATATATCATTGGTACGAAATATTTAGACATGAACTAACTGCTAAGCAATGTTGCTCTTATAAAGTCGAGCTAAATTTGAGCGTTTAGTTAGAAAGCCAACAATAAAATCTTCCATCTATGTCAAAGCAAAGCTGTTTGTTCATTATCGCAGCAGCTTAATATCGTCAGGAATTTCTCGTTGACGCGGAAAACGACAGAAGGGAAAAGCGAGCTGTATGTCTGAACAACAATCAGCGCGTTGCGATGCCTGTACACAGTTGGACGAGAACAGATATTCAGACTACCTGGCTGACGTGAATATCTGTTTTATCAATCCAGATGATATTAGAGATATCTAAGAAAGTAATCCCTAGGTCAAACTTGAGAGCGGACACATCTGTGTTTACAAACTACCTGATCAATCCCGCACAGCGCTAACAATGTAGCGCTGAGGGCCTCCTGTCTCAATGGCATCAAAGGGATAACAGGTGATTAGCACTAGTTTTTCTTCCCTACTATCTATCATAATGTTCTCTTTACTGGTATCAATAATCTGAATGCTGTGAACGCGGTATTGTTGTTCCGTTCCGTGTTTGTTAATCAGTGATAACACATCGTTTTTCTTGATTTTTTGCAAAAATTTAAAATGAGTATCTCGATGTCCCGCTATTAGCTTGGTGCCGCGCTGTTCCGGCTCGACGCCATCGGCCATCCAACCGGGACCAAAAGCTAAAGCACTTCCTTGTGCACCCTGAAGTACATAGAGGTCGGTTCCTGCTTCTTTAGCGCGCAATCGGGCGACCGGCCAGGTGTCTGCCCAGGGCCATGGTTTTACGATTTGTCCGCTATTAATACTTTCTTTCCAGGCCTGCTCGATAAGAATTTGTGCAGCGTGAGCCTTGAGATAGATGGCAATTCCATCAGCCGTGGCTGCCATTCCGGCTATGAATAGAATGGTTGCTAAGTAGGGTTTCCAACGTTTATTTGTCGAGATCATAGTCTTCCTCCTTATTCATGCTGATTTTTAGGATGATGAAAAACAGCATGAGTCCACCCCCCCAAAGCAGGCTCAAAGTGGCTCGCGTGGCAGTTTTAGGCATAGCAACAGCGTTTAACAAAGGTTTGGCTCCCAGCGCCGGATTCTCTTTCGGGTTCGGCTTCTGATCAATGGCGATAAAACTGGTATAGGGCGACATCAGCTGATGTGTTAAGGCAACATCAAGCACTGACTGACGAACTTCTTGTTCAGGACGGCCTTTCACTTTCTGATCGAGCAGGTGTTGGATTTTTTGACGTGCCCACAAAGTGCCAATACCGAGATGATTGACATCACTACCCATTGATAATGTCTTTTCCCAGCTCTTATTACCCTGCCACTTACCTCGAAGCTTGATTAGACCTGAAAACTCTTTTACCGAAGCGTTTACGAGTAGCGGCTCACCTTCATAAAGATCGGGGATTTTCTTCGGGTATTGTTCTGCATCACTGCCAGCAGGCCACTCGATAGTGATATCTCTTATCAAGGGTTTGTTGAGTTTGCTAAATAGGCGGGCCATTCTTTCGTGCACAACATTAACGTCGCCGATATGCGTAAAGCTTCCCCGCCCAAATTCAGCGGCCTTTCGCATAAAATAGGTATTTGGCGCTGAACCTATTCCAACAGTAAATAGGCGGCTGTTGCCCAAGTGCTGATAGATAGCCTTAAAGAGCTCTTCTTCGTTGCTGACAGCGCCATCGGTAATAAAGATAACCTGCCTAACTCTTTCCTCATGGCTTGAATGTCTAAGAGATTTTTTTAGTGCCGTCATCATTTCGGTACCACCGCCCGCCTGTAATCTGTTGATATAATTCTTCGCGTTTATTATGTTTTCGCTGGTGGCAGGTAAGGAGCTATCGAAAAGCTGCTGTGTGCTTGTGTTAAAGTTCAGAACATTGAAATGGTCCTGTTCAGTCAGTTGATCTAAAGCGAGCGCCAAACTTTTTTTCGCCTGGATGATAGATTGTCCCTGCATGGACCCGGAGGTATCGATAACGTAAATCATTTCGCGAGGCAGGTAGTGTTCGGTCATTGCTTCCTGTGGGGGTAGCAGCATCATTTGTACATAATCTTCGTCTTTTACCGACTGTTTAAATAGCGCCGCTTTAGGGGATTTGCCCGTCTGAGCTTGCCAGCGCAATACGAAATCCTTCTGTAAAGGTTTGATTTTATGATCGAGATTCACCCAGTAAACATCGTTCTGGTTATTAATATTGATATTATGATAGGCGCTTTCTATATTCTTCAGGGGTAGGCCGGTATCTAGGGAGACAGTGAGTTCTGTAGAAACTTCGAGAGCTGCTGGAGAACGATTTACAGCCAGATTTGCCTGAGTAACTGAAGTCGTTGGAGCATAAACCTGTGACCAGCCAAGTTGATCAGCGACTAATGCCTCAACAGTCTGAGGATCATCAGCTTGACGATCGTCACGTTGCTGAACGCGTGGCGAATATCGAGGTGTTATTGCCATGGGGAAACGCAGCTCGAATTGACCCTGCTGATATTGCACGAGGTCGATATAGTCGAGTTCAACGACTATCGTTTCTCCCGGCGGGATATTAGCTACATTGGTTTTAAACAGATTAGGCCGATGCTGGCTAACGAGCGCGGCTTTGTTCCCTTTCGATTTTGCTTGTTGATAAAGCGCTTTTGCCTGCGCTTTCTCTTTTACAATACCACGGATAATACGTTCACCAATTCTGATACGCATGCGGTGAACCGCTGCCTTGTCCGGCAGGGGGAAAACATAGATTCCCTCCAATACACTATCGTGATCGTTCCTAAAGTGTTGCTCCACTGAGACGTGAGCTACCATACCGCTGACTTCTATTGTCGTTTTATTGTCAATATTGGCAAAGACTCTTGGCGACCCCGTTTCAGTTGAGGTCGCCAACAGTTGACCGCTCCGAATCTCTTTATAGGGATCAGCTTGAACGTCATGCCAAGCCCAGGTGCCTCCTAATGTGACAACGAACACCAAAGCGAATCTGAGCCGTAACCGCTTTCGTGGCTGCGATATGAAGTCATCATTTTCAATAAAAATTGGGGCCGTACGATCCTTCCATTTAACCATTGCTTATCTCCTAAACTAATCACTGGTACTAGTTAACAACGAGGGAATGGTCTTTTTATGGATCGATTGTGGAATTATTCTGCGCAATTATGGCGAATTGTGGCTTTGGTTTTAATTTGCACTTACTACGTTACAATACCTGCATAGCCAAGCGCCGGGATTATTGATGAGTAAACATATAGCCATCGTTGAAGACGAGATAAATATTGCGGAGAATTATCGCGATGCTTTTGTGCAACAAGGGTATACGGTAAGCATATATCCGAACCGTTCGTCGGCGATGGCGGCATTCGAAATAGAGCTGCCGGATCTGACAGTCATTGATGTAGGTCTCGAAGACGAAATTGAAGGTGGGTTTGAATTGTGCCGAGATTTACGCAGCCGCTCAAAAACGCTGCCTATCGTATTTTTAACAGCCAGAGAAAGTGAATTCGATAAAATTTCAGGCCTACGCTTAGGCGCGGATGACTACTTAACTAAGGATATCGGATTGCACCATATGATGGCGCGTATAGTGGCCCTGTTTCGTCGTGTTGACGCACTTAGCGGCCCCCTTCTCAAAGAGAGAGTGATTACAACGGGTGACCTTAGTATTAATATTGAACGAATGAGTATTCAATGGCAAAGCCAAGCCTTGGAGATAACGGTGACAGAGTTTTGGGTGATTCACTGCCTTGCCCGTCACCCGGGGCAAGTAAAAAGCCGTGAACAACTGATGGAAGCCGCCAAGGTGGTATTAGATGACAATACAATTACCTCCCATATCAAACGAATCCGAAAAAAATTCCTGGCTATTGACGCCGGCTTTAATGCGATAAACACGGCCTACGGTCTAGGTTATCGTTGGCATGTTTAACAATGACATTAAATAAACAATTATTTCTTGTCAGTCTCTTATTGTTGAGTATCCCCTGGTCAGGCTGCCAGTATCTACAGGAGATTGACGCATCACTCAGATCAGGGCAGGAACAAACCCTGCGGGCTTCTACTCAGGTTATTGTAAAAGCCTTATCTCAAAGCCCGGAAGCCTTAACGCTCGATACGCATAAAAATGCTTCCGTCGATGATATTAAGGTCGATGATAGTAATGTCGATCGTATCCATGAAGCGGACGCCGCTGATTCCGTCTTTTACTGCCACCCAATGAACTACCAGATCGATACCGATGGTTACGCGGATGGCTGGCCGAAAATAGAGTGGAGTGTATGGTCCAGCACCGCCGCTGAGCATGTCAGTTATCGGTGCGCCATCCACAAAAACCAACTGATGTTGTTTTTCGATGTTAAAAATAGCGAGATGGTTTTTAATAACCCCACTCGCTCATTAGCATCTAACGGTGACCGAGTGGTTTTAGTCACGGGTAACGAAAAGGAGTATATATTTGCAGCTGTAGCCCCGGGTAAAGTTACAGGGCGTTATTTTAAATCTCCACATATTACCTATCGCGAGTCGTCGATTGAGGCCAGCCTCATTGATAATGTCGACCGTTATCAGCTAGAAATTTCTATGCCCCTGGCCTTGGTCAAAGGGAAACTGAGCTTTTACATTATTGATGAATCGGCCAGTTCGAGCTCTCGCTTTGGTCCGTATGAGTACGATACTGCAGTGCCTGAACTTATCTATCAACCGGATAGAATTAGGGCGTTCCTCAGTACCTATGCGCAAGCCGGTCAGCGACTGAGCTTACTAAACCCCGATGGTTGGCTGATCGCTTCTATAGGCACAGCAGAGCCCACATCTACTTCTAAGAGTCACTGGCTATTGCAGAAGTTTTATCGAGGATTATTGGCAGGCCGCTATCAGGGTCAGCCGGACTATTTCGACGGTGTCAATTTTTTTGGGCGCAATGAGTTTAAGAGAGCCAGAAAAGGTCAAAGCAGTTCGCTATGGTATAAGGATCCATTAAAAGACCATCATCATGTTCTTGCAAACGCGGAGCCTATTTTTCTGGACGGACAAGTCGCAGCAATACTTATTGCCGAGCAAAGCAGTGAGCAAACAGCCACACTGACAGATCAGGCATTTGGCCGGCTGTTTTCTCTTAGCATTATCGTTATGGGTGGCGCTACGTTAACCCTGTTAGCTTACGCCAGTTGGCTGTCCTGGCGCATCCGGAAATTAAGTAAAGCTACGCAGAATGCGCTTGATGAACGAGGGATAATCTCCAACTATTATCCGCACAGTAATGCCAATGATGAAATTGGGGTATTGTCGCGGAATTATGGTGAACTGATGAAGCGCATCGGAGACTATACCGTTTATCTGCAAACACTTTCCCGTAAGTTGTCTCATGAACTTCGCACACCCTTAGCTATTATTCATTCCTCGTTAGATAATCTCGAGTCTCAACAGCTCGATAGTCAAAGTCGAATTTACCAGCAGCGAGCGAAAGAGGGAGCACTGCGCTTAGGTAAAATCCTCACGGCTATGAGCGAAGCCAAGCGCGTAGAAGAAATTATTGAGCATTCGGAACTTGAGTCTGTCGATGTTATTTTTTTAGTAACGGAGCTGATCGCAGCCTATAGTGATCTATATGATGGCCATACGATTAATTTTGAGAATAATGTAGGCAGGTCTTCACTACTAGTTAATGCGGTGCCTGACTTGTTAGTGCAAATGCTCGACAAATTGATTGAAAATGCGGTGAGCTTTTGTCCACCAGCAGGCGTTATTGTCATCGCTATCGACCATAGGAGAACTACGCTGGAATTAACGGTCAACAACGACGGGCCACTGTTGCCAAAAAGCATGCAAAACCAACTCTTCGATAATATGGTTTCACTGAGGGAAGAACGAGAAAGTAGTGCCACACATTTAGGCCTGGGCTTATATATTGTCAGCCTGATAGTAAACTTTCATAGTGGTTCGATCATTGCAAAAAACCGAGACGATAATCGCGGTGTGATTTTTTCCATTAACTTACCTATCGAGTAACTTAGCCATCGATTAACGTACCCGTCGACAAATGTTTCCTCCAAGAAAACCCGGCTTTAAGCCGGGTGATCGATCACCGCCATTAAGTGTCAGTCAGAATTAATAATTCCCGCAAAGGCATCTTTGTCTTGCTGGAGAAGCTGAATTTTTACAACCCGATCGAGCGCATAGCTATCATAATCGCCGAGTGCCGACAATGACTGGCCAGCACCATGAGAGTGCTTCTTTATACGGTCGGTATTCACACCTTTGCTCACGAGCTGCTTGAAAACCGCATCCACCCGCTCTTCGGATAACCGTTGATTATCCAGATCGTCACCTCGTGGGTCGGCGTAACCATCTAGCCGAACGTTTATATCCGGATTATCTGATAAAAATTTTGCCAGAAAAGACAATCGTTCAACGCCTTGTTTAGTCAATGCACCGGCGGCTGTCTTAAATAATAGCTCGAGGTGTAGCTGTTCCAAGGCAATACGGGCGTATTCCTCTGCTGAAAGCTGATATGTGGCTAACTGCTCTCCCATATCCCGGATGCGTGAGTTTGCTTGAAACAATTTTTCTTCCACCGATTCAACCCGATCGGCATCTGAAATTTCCTGGTCTAACCAGGCGCCAGTCAACAATCCGGGCACCGCTCCCAGCGGTCCCATACTGGCGATCCCCAACAAAATACTGCTGGAGACAATACCGAGACGTTTTACATCTGAAATGGTTTCTTGGCTATCCGCCATCGTTATGGTGGAAGCAACAAAACACAAACCTAGAGCGGGTAAAATCAGTCGTTTTTTCATCATCTTTCCTCTTTTAATTAATTATCACTGCGTTACAAGATTTACCCTTGTTATTAAACGGCTTGAAAGTGGCTTTTTTGTGTGATGTTTTGGGTTGAATAGTGAAAGATTGTGGCGAATAGTGTCTCGAGGCTTAAGTCATCGGTAGGAGGGTATGTAGCAATTCGCGTCTTTTCGTTTCCGTCTGGTCTGGAATTCAAAAATTATTGCTTTAATATCTAATAAATGAAGAAATGGCATAGAAAAACCGTCCAGAGAGCCTTCAAACGCAAATTAATCTGCAATTAGCTAGTGAGTATCGGCAGATGATCGTCTCTGACTCAGATACTTGCTAATATAATCACTAAATAAGTATTTATTAGGTATGTCTTTGGCAAAAATCTGGATTTATGCAGAGCGAAGCTCCGAATCGTCGAGCGACTACAATTTGTGTGAGTTGGCGTCTTCTACTTGTTTGTGATCAGACCGACCAAACGTTAAGATAGAGCTTCAACGATGGCGAAATGCTATACGGCGCGGTTTTTGATATCCGAAGACAGGAAGTTATCGGTGACGTTTTTAAACGGATATGCCTGAGGCAAGCGCAACTTTGTTTATTTGCCAACGAAATAAACTTAAATCGGCCGCAATACTAGGCTCTCGGTTAAGAATAAACGATGTAGGCTTGCAAATTTACCAAATTCTGTAAATGTTATCTATAAACGTTAAATGACGTGTTTATGGTTTTCACCACAAGTACACCCTGCTGAAAAGAGGTTTTTAGTGAAGCACGAACAGATAGATACAGCCGTGATGTTTGCCGATGTCGCCGGCAGTTCAACCATGTACAAAAATTTGGGAGACAAAGAGGCTAAACGCGCCATTGGTCAGGCCGTGGACTTAATGATGGCTGAAACTGTCGCTAATAATGGGGTTGTGATTAAAACTATCGGTGATGAAGTGATGTCTCGTTTCGCGAGAGCCTCAGACGCTTGCAGTACGGCAGTCGCTATACAGCTACACACCTTATCCGGAGATTTGCCTTTATCTATTCGCATTGGTATGGGCTACGGCTCTACAATCATTGAGAACGATGACGTTTTTGGCGAAGTGGTTAACGATGCCGCTGCGGTGAGCGGTATAGCAAAGGGTAGAGAGATCATAGTTACACAGAAATTGGCGGATCAAATCAATGCAGATAACCGTTTTACTGTATTGCCCTTCGATAAAATCTCGCTGAAAGGCAGTACCGACCTCACTATGATATATCGTATTAGTTGGGAGCCATCAAACGAAGGTAGCAACGCTACTGAGTTTATTTCGCGCAAAGATATGATCACCATTGCCAAACATGAGATCGTGGAATTGCGGTGCCTGGGCCAAACGTTCACCGTCGGTCGCGATAATACCCCCTTTCTTCTTGGTCGTGATAATAATAGTTGTAGCCTAACTCTGCCGAGTGAGCATGCGTCTCGAGAGCACTGCCAGATTGTTTATAGTAGAGGCAAGTATACGTTGATCGATAAAAGTACCAACGGCACCTATGTAAAACAAGAAGGAAGAGACGAGGTCTATTTACGCCGTGAACAGTATCTTTTGGCTGGTAAAGGCCAGATTTCATTGGGAAGATCTGTTTCATCTAACACAGATAATATAATCGATTATCAGTGCAAATCGATATAGGATAGATTTTCCCTATTTTGAGTTGATGTTGAGTTGACGTTGTCACATCGTTGTTAATAACTATTTCAATTCCCCTGATTTCCTCATTAAGTCGAATTGGTTTCGACTATTTTGTATGGAACTGTCTTTTATGGACCATAACTTTCATGGACCTATCTTGTAAGGAACTCGCTTATGTCTGACTTTGACAGAAAACTTCACCGCTTTACCCTAGAGCCGAAATACTTTGACGATTTAGCCCTGGGCGAAGAGTTTTATATTCCCTCTCGTACCCAGACGGAATCTCTTTTTGCTTCTTTTCAGTTAACCTCTGGAGATAATCATCCTATTCACTATGATCGAGAGTATTGTAAAGAGCAGGGTCATGAGGGCTTGTTGGCTCACGGCTTACAAATACTCTCTCAAACTGCGGCCGGTGCCGGGCTTTTTCCACATATTGTCGGAGAAAGTCTGATCGGCTTTATAGAAGTTAATGCAAAATTTCTAAAAGGCGTTGTCGACGGCGATACCCTATACCCGATGTTAAAGATCATTGATTTGAAGCCACAAAACACAACCGGAGTGGTGACTCTGGCGGCTACCGTGCACAATCAACGCAATGAGCTCGTGCTCGACGGGCAACACAAGTATCTTTTACGGCGCAAGCCAAAAAGCTGAAAATTGGAATTGCAACCAACATATCAATGTTAACTTAATCTTACAAATTGTAAGGCATAGAGATCTTATCAATGAGTTATAAACGTCTTTCACCCACACTGATGTCGGTTTTTTTCGTATTGTTATCGATGACGAATGGTTGTACAGCCAGTGCGTCAGAAAGCAGCGCGCCGAGGACATCACTTAAGAAACATATTGTCATGTCTGACGGACACCCGATAGCTTTGTGGGAAAAGTCGGTCGCTAATTCAAAGGGACAGATTATTTTCCATCACGGCAGGACGTGGAGTTCTTTGCCAGATTTTGATTTGCAAGTTCCGGGTGAAGATTTGTCTTTGATGGACGGCTTTAACAAAATGGGCTACACGGTTTGGGCGATAGACGCTCGGGGTTATGGTGATACCCCTCGAGATAGTAGTGGATGGAATTCACCCGATAAAGCCGCGAAGGATTTATCGCTAGTGTTAGACTGGATTAGTGTTAAAACAGGAAAGAAAATCCATGTTTGGGGGTGGTCCCTGGGGTCTATGATTACACAGCTCGCGGCTCAAAAATACCCGAAAAATATTCTTTCGATCATCTTGTTTGGATATCCGATTAGGCCTGAAGCCCCTTTTCCTGAATCTGCCTCAGTCGGTGTAGAGGATTTAGTTGCGCCGCTTAGAGCTCAGAATACGGCGAAAAATGCTGCTAGCGATTTCATTGTCCCCAACTCAATTAGCCAGCTTGCCATTGATGAATATGTGCGGCACGCCTTAGCTGCGGACCCAATTCGTGCGGACTGGAATAAAATGCATGAGTGGAACCAGTTAGCGGCAGGAAGAGTTACAGTGCCGGTTTTACTGTTGCAAGCTGAGTTTGATCCGCTGGCAAATACGTCTGTTCATGCTAACGTTTTTCCCGCATTTTCAAACCCCAACAAGCAATGGATTATTCTTGCCGGTGGCGATCATGCCGCATTGTTGGAAACACCTAGAAACAGGTTGATTGCATCGACTGTTAGCTTTATAGAGTGGCTAAAAAAGTAAGAATTTTAGCCATTAACGCGAAACAGCATTGTGGCGAAAACTATAGTTGTTTTCCGCACCGGAAGTACTATTAGACAGTGATGGCGAATAATACACGCCTTCTCAAAGAAATGTGTTCGCTGCGTGGACAGATTGTCGCATGCAGTTTATTCTTCAGGCTAATGTGTGAAAATCTTGAGTAAATAATGGACCACACCCATCGGAGTGATCAGGACAATATTAGAGCCCAGCGGCTTCGCCAACTATTTTGGTCAATCGAATTTTCTCTTTCTGGTATTACTCTTTTATTGTTCTATTTTGATCCGGTTTGGTATTCGGTCACCACCGCTATTGTCATGGTGCTGCTTACCAGCGTGCTTTTCTATATTAATGCGAAAAGGCTTGATGCCGCTGCCATAGTATTGATCAGTATACTTGCTCTGTATACGACGTTGTTGATGTGGAGCTCGGGAGGACTCAGTGACGAGTCAGTGTTCGCATTCCCATGCTTGCTGGCATTTTCGGCGCTGTTAGGAAATAGAAAGATATTTTTGCTTTTGTTGAGTTACTTTATTGTGAATCTGCTATTGCTTGGGTATGCGAATAGTGCCGAATGGATGGTGAGTGTGCCGTCCAAGGGTAACCTGTCATCAGCGGCACTCATTACCGTTATTTTGTTGCTAACGGCTTTTTGTATTTGGTTGCTATCCAGCGATTTACGTAATACTTTAATGCAGCTTTCTGCTGAAAATGAACGTGTTACCCTGTCGGAGCGGCGGATTCAGCATTTGGTAAATTACGACAGTTTGACTAATTTACCCAATCGAGTACTGGCGAAAGATCGTTTTGAACACGCTCAGTTACTTGCAGAGCGAGAGGGGACAATGACTTGCTTAATGTTTCTGGATCTCGACAAATTTAAAACGATAAACGACTCCTTTGGACACAGTTCTGGCGATTTTTTACTAACCGAAATCGCCAGATCTTTGAAGAAGGTAGTCCGGAATACTGATACGGTATGTCGTCAGGGCGGAGACGAGTTTCTTGTCATATTGGAATCAATTTCCTCCGAGCAACAAATATCCTCAATTGCAGAGAAAATACTTGAAGAAGTTAGATCACCCATAGAAATTAGCGGTGTATCGGTCACGTCTAGTTTATCTATTGGTATAGCGGTCGCACCGACCGACGGTAACAGCTTCGATGCGATCTTACAAAAAGCGGACATGGCAATGTATTATGCCAAAGACCATGGGCGTAACAATTATCGATTTTACAATAGTGAAATGGAACAAAATGCTGAACATGGTGTGCAGTTGTTATCCGCTATGCGCCGGGCTATTGCAGAAAAACAATTCACTTTATTTTTTCAGCCAAAGATTGATTTGAAGAGTGGCAAGGTTATCGGCGCTGAAGCCTTGATTCGTTGGGAACATCCTAAAGAAGGGATGATAGCACCTCAGGCCTTTATTCCATTAGCCGAAAGTTCGGGCCTTATTATCGAGCTTGGCGAATGGATCATTCAGGAAGCTTGCCATGCCTGTAAGCGTTGGGCTGAGCATGGCTTTGTGGATCTATCAGTCGCTGTCAATGTTGCAGCGCTGCAGTTAAAGCGTGGTAATCTTCTTACTATTGTCGAAAATGCGCTAGTGATGAATCAACTACCCCCCGAGAAACTGGAATTAGAACTAACAGAGTCGACAGTTATCGACGATTCTGAAAAACTTCGGGCCCTGTTAACGGAAATTCGTACTTTGGGGGTTAAGTTATCGATCGATGATTTTGGGACCGGTTATTCCAATTTAGGCTACTTGAAGAAAATGGAAGTGGGGATTCTGAAAATCGATCGATCATTCATTTCTCGTCTCTTGGTCGACGATCAGGACAAAGCCATTATCGAGGCGATATCTCACATGGCTGCAAGTCTTAAGCTAAAAATTGTGGCCGAAGGTGTCGAAGATAAAGAAACGGCCGACGCGGTTACCGCGATGAAGTGCGATTACGCTCAAGGGTTTTATTGGGCTCCGGCATTGCCAGAAAACGAATTCATCGATTATGTAAAAAAAGAGAATGCTAAATATCTTTCCATGTAAGAGGTCGTGCGCAATGACCGCTACTTTTTAAGGTGGAAATGATTTGAGTTTTCTCTATATTGAGAGAACAAGAATGCTTTGCTGGTCATAGGGATGGGGAAAGATTTTGTTTATAATTAGCGAGAAAAAATTCGAAAGGTTTTACTAATGTCAAAAGAAGACTATACCCATGATCGCCTGCTTCAATTTTTGCGTCAATCGACAATAGAGGGGATATTGAATCCGGCCGTCGCCCGAAGTCGCATTAACGCAGTGGAGCAGCTGTTTTGTGAATTGACTGCGCCGGAAGAGCAAGACATTAGGAAAATCGACGTTGATATTCTCTGTACCCGAATTCACAAAATTAATGACAGCAGTATTCGACCTGAAGTTTTGAGCCTTTATAACAAACGCGCGAAGGCGGCACTACACGACTATTTTTCCTGGGTTGATAATCCCAGCGCTTTCTTTTCGATCGGCGGAGATTCATTGCGAAAAGACAAACGCCATAAAATATCCAGCAAAGAAATGACTCGCGAGGAGAAAGCGCTGGAAGATATTAGCCTGTCAACAAGTGATAAAACGAATGAAATTATATCTATTCCCCTGCGGGATGACTGTATGGTTTATGTGCAGAATTTACCGTTGGACTTAAGCACTCGCGAAGCCAAGAAAATTGCTCGAGTGATTGTTGCTTTGGCCGAAGAAGAAAATGAAGTATTGAACGGGACTGACAAGCAATCATGAATACAACTAAGATGTTGCTCATTGCGCCATTGGCGATTTTTGGGCTCGCCGGGTTTGGTCTGTTGGTTTTTTTCTTTATGGCGCCTACCGGAGGAGCGTTTCACGACAACTTATTACCTGAATTGATAGGGTTTTGTTTGGAAGGATTCTTTTTGGTTGGTTTATTGTCAATCATTCAAAACGCTAGAGAGCGTTCTCGTCGCAAGGAAATATGGCTTAGTTTGCGGGGTTCTTTGCGTGGAATTTTATCTCATTTGGATATTGCGTTTCTAGCCCCAAATAATGAGCCGACCGAAACAAAGGTATTGGAACAAGATCTGGAAATCGTCAGCCGCCTGATGAAAGAGCTTAAGGATAACCGCCTTAATTTGCGTAGCATGACTTCGCTTAAAAGTGAAAGTGTAGAAACGCTCTCTCTTGCTCGCGATATGATTCCCGTCGCGGCACAGTTAAGTGCGGTACATATGTTATGGTGGATTGCCATCGTAGATAGCATGCGGCAATTGTCTAAAGCTCAGAGCCGAGAACCGGTTGAACAGAGTATTTATTTGTTACTGGAAAATATGGACGAATTTGACCGACTAGGCTATTAACACAACATGTTAGTCGGTTCGCCAGTTTGCCAGTCGTCCATATATCCGGTTCTACAGTGATTCGGGAATCTTCCAAGACACGTTTGTATTACCCAGTGACTATGAATGGCTGATTTTTTCTCTATTTTCCGCGAAGAAGATCAGTTAGCTTCATGAAGTCTGCGAGTTGTTTAGTGTTTAGGGGTTTGGATATTTGCCCGATCACATGTTCAATACTCACCGAAGCATTTGCAAACATCTTTTTTCCTGCTTTGGTGATTTTTACCAAACTAACACGTGCATCACGTGGGTTAACCTCCTTTTCTACCAGTCCTATTTTTTGCATCGGCATGAGAAGTCGGGTGACACCTGATGCGCTCAAGCCGATGCTGTCGGCCAAGTCGATTCTCCGCATCGTTTCGTTAGCTGAGCTTTGCAAATGATACATGACCAAAAACTCGGTAAAACTTATTCCGTGAACGCCTAGACTTTGATCGACTTTCTTAAGTAGATGTGTGTGAAGTGAAGTGAGTTTAAGAAGCAGGGTCATAGGAGGGTTAGGGCTGGGCATATTTTGTTCCGTGATATATAGTTGATCTGTCAAGTGTTTACTAGTGCCAGTCGTTTGTCAATATTAGCTACGGTCAAAATTGTGCAAATGCGTGCGGGCTAACTGGCTGTTGATTGTTATTTTTGGGTAGTGCTAAAGGTCACGAGTAAAAGAAATATCCATAGCAGAGCCCGCGGTATCGATAAAAATCTGGCGTGCTAAAAATAGAGTCCGTGGCATTGGTAGCAGGGGAGTGGGGGTTCCGGCATTTCAACCGCTTGAGCCAGTAGCAGGTTTGTCGCTACTGACATTGGGTCGCTGTGTATTGCTAGATTTGACATAAATCGACAATAACGCTAATGTCATCTAAAGCGTTAAAATCGCATATATCGCAAATAGAGATCATCTGTAGAATACGGATCGACGCAGATAGTTTGTGTGTCTCTCTTTTCAAGGCGATGAAATTCTATTCAGAAGGGAAATGATATGGCCAAATTGCCCAGGGAACGTCTCTATCTCACGCCAGTAGAGGCAGCAGAGCTATTAATGGTATCAACCGCCTCCATTAGGCTATGGGCGTCCAAAGGTCTTTTACCTGCACAAGTGACAGCAGGTGGGCATAGGCGTTTTCTGATGCGGGACATTTACGCTTTCGCCAGAACGCGCGATATTGCGATAAAAACTCGCCAGAATCGCGATCTCAGAGTTCTGATTGTCGACGACGACAGGCAATTGCGTGGATATTTAGCGGAGCTACTCGCCGAGCAACCCGGTATTGAAACGGTGGAGGTGGCGGTTGATGGTTTTGACGCAGGCCAAAAAGTAGTGGGCTTTCAGCCAGACCTGATTCTACTGGATATTATGATGCCGGGTATGGATGGGTTCGAAACCTGTAGTCGTCTGAAAGGCGACATTACAACCAGACACATTCGGTTGGTCGCAATGACGGGTTACGGAAGCCAAAACAATGTTGATCGGATATTGTTGGCCGGTGCTGAAATTTGTTTGTCAAAACCTTTGGACAAAAATAGGTTATTTATGGCGCTGGGTATCGCTTAATTGTTACTTGAGAGTTGACTTTAAAAACTCAAATTATGAAGCAGAACTATCCTTTCGGGACTCGAATTCTGGGAGTGAATCTACTTTTGGTCCTGATCAAGGACTGATCTCTACGACGTATGCTCGCAAAACGTTCACTCAGAGTACGATGACTTTATCGAAAACGCGGCTATATTACCGACGATAGCCGGGACGATAGCCGGGACGATAGCCGGGACGATAGCCGGGACGATAGCCTTCACCCTATGGCAGGCAAACCGCATAACTTAGTTCAGTATTCGGCAGTGACAAAGTTCACATTTGAGAATTTGTCGAGCCATTTGGATAAAAGATGTCCTTTGGGAGAGAATGGTCCGAAACGGATGTGAGAATGGATACTTCTACTGCGTAGAGGTTTACGTCAGCTCATGATTAGCTACTTGTTGTGTTTATTCCGTTCGTGGCCGAGAAAATCCCTTGAGCCTGTGTCGAGAAACGCCATCGGTACGGGAAGTCCATTTTTTCTGGACCCATTTTTGAGTTTTGAGTTTTGATTTTTTGCGCCTGGGTTGCGGGGCATTTTCTCTAAGTCAGAGTTGCTTCATCGTCTGCATAATCTATTTGATGATCAAAATAATTCGCGATCGCTAACCCGGATGCCACGCTATTAAACGGATCGTGTTGAACCACTTTTTCAGGGAAATAGCGTTCCAACAATTCAACAACAGCGCTAATGTTTGACGACCCCCCCGTTCTGACTACACGACTAACGTGATGGAAATCTAATTGTGTCTCACTGAATAGCTGACATATTTTGTCTTCAATAAGCCTCAATAGATCGGCAATAATCGCATTGAACTGATCCCTTCGAAAAGGGACGTTCATATCTAGCTCGGGGATGCTAAGGACAGTTTCCTCAATGTCAGACAGTTGTGCTTTTGCCTCTTTTATTGCTGAAAATATATTGAAACTGTAATTATGTTGGATTGTATCGCGTAAGCGCTCAAACTTGACTGTCGATGAGTCTGAACTGGAGTGAATACACTCAGCGATTCTGGCGGTAAACTGATTTTGATTGAGTTTGTAGGTGATGGCCCAGTTTAAGAGACCTTGCTCATAATCCTGAAAGGGAAATGGCGTGTCTACTATCGTGCCATCGACCGTCCGTGACCATCTCTCACCTTTACCTAATTCCGGGAAGATTAAATTTTCGAAAATCAGTTGGTCTATGTGATCTCCCCCCATCGCTAAACCACTGGTACCCAGTACTTTAAACTGAAGGTTTTCCCGGTTCCGGCGTCCTTTTGTTCCATTGGAAGAAGTACATTCTACCAAGCAAAAATCCAGGGTGCCTCCGCCGAAATCGACCGCCAGGGTAATACCGTTAGCCATTGTTGTTTGGCCATGTAAGAAGCTAAGCGTTGCAGCTAATGGCTCTGGAAAAAAGGAGATGTGGGAGTAACCCGCATAATCACTGGATTCTTTTAAGCGTTCAATGGCAAGAGAATTAGTGCCTTCAAATTCGACCGGTCGTCCAATATGTATTCTCCTTAACGGCACCGGTATGGTGTGATTAATCGTATTTTGAAGCCTTATCAAGATGGGCGTTATTAGCGCCACCAACCGAAAGTTCCGCCCGAATATTTCCAGGGTGTCTTGCTGTTTGTTTCCGAGTAGTCTTTTTACCCCCAAAATTAAGCGTCCCGGTAGGCTTCGATCAACCAGGGATCCGTAAATATTGCCGCGATCGGCGTCCGGGTCTTGCACTGATTGTGAGGCCTGACCAATGATTTCGGCAACCATTTCGACGCGGCGCCCCCTGTTTTCCTCGACATACCTCTTTATTGCATCAGATCCCGTGGTTGATTGGTATTCGCGGTCCAGGTGCAGGGCCGTTGGCATCACTTCGCTGTATTGTTCTAATGGGATCATGCGTACGTTCTTGCCATCAAACCAGGCTGCGGCCGAATTTGATGTCCCGAAATCGATACCAATTCCAATATCAGCGCTGCGCATAGAATAATCCGTACTTCTTGAAAGTTACTTTAGATGAACTTGAAATTGTTTGGCGTTACCGTGACCTTCTTAGGTCTGAAAGCCTCGTTATATGGTCGAGGTAGATTTCTTGCGGGACATTTCAGAAATCACATTTAATACCGACGCGATATCCACGGGTTTCACCATAAACTCGTCCATGCCGCTATCTTTACAGCGTTGAATTTGTTCTTCTAAAACATGTGCCGTTAGAGCGATGATTGGTGTGCGTGGTTTACTGTTATCCGACTCCCACTGACGAATTTCACTGCTTGCTGTTAAACCGTCCATTTCAGGCATTTCGCAATCCATAAATATCAGATCAAAGGGCTTATTGGCGGACTTCACTTCCTCTACCGCCTCCAGACCATTGATCGAGAATATTGGCGTTTGATTGCATTTAGCCAATATACCCTTCATAACTTGACGCACAACGGGATTGTCTTCGGCCACAAGAATACTTAAGGGGGAAACTGTTTCCTTCGTTTTGTCATCCGGTTTTTCAGTCTGGCCGGCCGCTAATTTCTGCGGTTTGTCACCGAGCCCGCGACCTATGATTTCCAAAAATTCGTATTCAACGAGGGGTTTATCACTGGCGAGTACAATATTAGTACGGCCGAAATCTTCCTGTTTCGGTGGAATGCTCGAGGCGGTTAATATTACCAGGGGAATATCCGCGAATTGATCCGTTGCCGCTAAATCTTTGGCGAATGAGAGGCCGTCATTAGGGAGGATATTGAGGTCAGACACGACTAAATCGAAGGGTTTTTGTTGCTGATAAGCTAAGCTTAGGGCTTGAAATGCCTGCTCCGTAGTCTCAACATATTCAGCGAATATTCCATGCCTCTCGGCGTATTTTTTCAGAAGCTCGCCATAGCTGGTATTGTCATCGACAATGAGTAGCTTCTTCCCAATGAAACCTTCATTTTCACTCTCCCTGTTGGGTATAGCTGATGAATCAACTGGCAGTCTTATTTTTACCCAGAACGTGGAGCCGATGTTCAGTTCACTGTTAACGCCGATACTGCCACCCATTAAATGTGCGAGCTGTTGGCAAATTGTTAGGCCTAAACCGGTTCCTCCATATTTTCTAGTTGTTGATGAATCAGCTTGTGTAAAGGCGGTAAATAATCTCCCCTGTTGTTCGCTGGTCAATCCTGTACCCGTATCCCGAACAGAAAACATCACCATGTCTTGCTCGTTGGCCAGGGGTTCTACGATAACAGAGACTTCTCCTTTATCGGTAAATTTCAAGGCATTGCTCACCAAATTTATCAATATCTGGCGTAAGCGGGTCGGATCTCCAATCACAAAGGTCGGAAGTGTTGGCGCGATATCAGACATTAAGAGAATATGCTGTTTATCGTTATCTATTCGAAATATTTTCAGTACTTCCCATACCAGCTTTTGTATATTAATCGGAATGCTTTCAATGTCCATTTTCCCCGCTTCTATTTTGGAATAGTCGAGGATATCATTGAGTACCGTGAGTAATGTTTGGCCAGAGGCGAGGATGACATCATTGTAACGGCGTTGTTGGTAGTTTAAGTCCATGTCACCTAATAGTTCAGACATGCCGAGAACACCGCTCATTGGAGTACGTATCTCGTGGCTCATTTTTGCAAGAAAAAGACTTTTAGCTCGGTTCGCATCTTCCGCTTCCTCTTTGGCAATCGACAGTGCTTCAGTGGCACTTACTAGCTGTAAATTGGCCTTTTTTCGTGCCTGATTAATCAGGACAATAGCCAATGTTAAAAGTGAAAAAGCGCCTAATCCAATCCCCAGAATAACGAGCCAGTCTCGCTGAGAAGAAATGGTTGCGCTTTGCTCGATATTCTTACCCCGTTGTTGGGCTAGATCTCTTTCCAGCGTATCTAAAATACTTTTCTTCTCGTCTATATTTTTTTCCATGGCAGCGACAAACTCCTCTTGCCCCTCCAGGGTTTTAAGACTGTCTTCCAACCGCGCTTGGTTACTGTCTAGTTCGGAAGTGCTCTCCATTAGCAGATTAGCGGTGACTCCAAATTGTTTTGATAAAACCGTTAACTCCTGTTCTTTATTTTCTATGAGCTGAGTTTTCTTTAACAGTTCACGACTGTTCTCAGCTAATTGCTTTTGCTGTCGTTCAAATTTTTGGGATTGAGCGCGCAATTCGCGATTTTTCTCTTCAAGCAAAGATTGTTGAATTGCGAGACTGTCTTTTACGGCGTTAAGGCTATCTTCATTAACGCGAAACAGTTCCGCTATGTCGAGTTCGCTACCACCCAGAAACAATATATCCTTATCCATTTCTAATAGTTCATAGACAACATTGCTACGATTTACTTCAAAAGACAGTGTATTGTCATTGGGTATAATGTTGAGCATGAAGTCCTGTTTGAATTGATTGTTATCGCTGATGATAAGTGTTTCTGTACGCCGTAATTTTTTTGCCAGTTCAGGCATGTTGCGGTTTGCATCAGTGCTGACGAAGACTATCTGAAAACGATCCCCGTCAATTTTTCCGGCAGATAAAGAAGATATCTTGACATTGCGGCCGCGGATTTTCAGGGCTTTCGCCCCTTTTTTTAACTCACCGAGTAATTTCTCGTCCTTGCCGATGAAAGCCAATTGAAATTGAGGTATAGCGGAATCATTTGGCCACTTGATGTATCTGATAAACTCAAACGTCAAAGCGGACTTAATCGCTTCGGGTGTGACTTCCTGCCCATATACCGAGGTCGTGATACCTTGGAGAAAAATGAAAGGGAACAGAAAAGTTACCGAAAAAAATCGAAGCTTTGGAAAAGAGTAGGAATTATCGCGTAATTTATTTCTATAAAACACATTCAATCCGGTTATTGTGAATTGGAAAGTTCAGCACTTCATTATAGCCTATCAGATGGGAGTAGAGATAAAATTCCTAGCGAAGACTGGTCATAGGCAGGAAAGACGATTCGGCTAGTTTTTCTACCTTTTTCCTCTAACGCTCCTTCCTGCTATCAATCTGTGGTAGATAGTGATTTAGCCTTAGAAATACGCGAATTTTCAGACGAGCAAAGAACTGATGATGGTGGCCTCCTGCTAAGGGCATGAATCTGGAAGTCTCAAATGCTCGGGACCAGGCTGACAATACTCGAAAATCCGGCTATTGTGTTACTTCATAAAATATCCATTACTCGCACGCCGGTTAAGCGTTTTCATTCACCATTTTGTCTCGCATCACAAATTTTTGTATCTTCCCGGTGACGGTCATAGGGAACTCCTCCACAAACTTCACGTATCTGGGCACCTTATAATGGGCGATTTGACCGGCACAGAAATCTTTTATTTCCCCTAGTGAGGATTTTTCGCTATTTTTTAATACCACCCAGGCACAGATTTCTTCTCCGTATTTTTCATCGGGAACGCCGAATACCTGCACGTCTTGAATTTTCGGATGTCGATACAAAAACTCTTCAATTTCTCGTGGATAGACATTTTCTCCGCCGCGAATAATCATGTCTTTAAGTCTGCCTGTGATGCAGACATAACCTTGGTCATCCATTGTGGCTAAGTCGCCAGTATGCATCCATTTGTCACTGTCGATAGATTCGCTTGTTTTTTGTTCGTCGCCCCAATAGCCGGACATGACGCTATAACCACGGGTGCAAAATTCCCCCTGGACCCCGTAAGGAACAATGTTACCCGTATCGTCGAGGATTTTTACTTCAACGTGGGGGTGAACTTTACCGACGGTGCTGACCCGCTTTTCAAAACTGTCGGTAGCAATAGTTTGCATACTTACCGGACTTGTTTCGGTCATACCGTACGCGATTGTCACATCCCGCATATGCATAATGTCTAATACCTGTTTCATTGTTTCGGTCGGACAGGGAGAGCCGGCCATAACGCCCGTGCGTAATGTACTCAAGTCGAACTCAGCGATGGTTGGAAGTCCCAATTCGGCGATAAACATGGTCGGTACTCCGTAGAGAGAAGTACATTTTTCCGATGCAACGGCCTGTAATACGGTGGCGGGTTCAAATGCTTCTGAAGGCAATACCATCGTCGCGCCATGGCTCACACAACCGAGGACGCCCATAACCATACCAAAGCAATGGTACAGGGGTACGGGAATACAAAGGCGGTCCTGATCTGTAAGATCTTGGCATACGGCCACGTTGCGGCCATTGTTAAGAATATTCTTATGAGTCAGTGTTGCTCCTTTAGGAAATCCCGTTGTTCCGGAGGTGAATTGAATATTGATAGGGTCGTCACAGGATAATTGTGCTTTTCTAGTTTCCAGTTGTGCTATGGACTGTTGATTGGCACTGTTCGCTATATCCTCAAAAGTCATAAACCCCGGGGGCGCTTCATCAGCGATTACAATAGCCAGTTCGAGGTGAGGGATTTTCTTTGATTGCAATTGGCCTGGTTGACAGTCGGAAATTTCCGGTGCCAAGCCTTCAATCATTTGTACATAATTGGAGGTTTTGAATTGGTGAGCCAAGACAATGGCTTTGCATTCGACTTTGTTTAGCGCGTATTCAAGTTCAGACAATCGGTAAGCGGGGTTGATCGTCACTAAAATCAAGCCCGCTTTAGCCGTTGCAAACTGCGTGACGATCCACTCCGCGTTGTTTGGTGACCATATGCCTATACGATCACCTTTTCCCAAGCCCAATGCGACCAGACCGGCGGCGACTTTGTCGACTTCTGCATTGAATTGAGTGTAGGTCCAGCGGATATTTTGGTGACAGCTCACCAGCGCTTCGTTGTCGCCGTATAATTCGACCGCGTTTTCCAGTGCTTGGCCGATACAGTCCGTCCACAGTGCATTTTCAGTTGAGCCGGAAGCATAGCTTAAACTGTCACTGTTCGAAGTTTCAGGCATCTAGGCTTTCCCTGTTCCGATGGTTGTTATTGCCGCTTGTTATTGCGGCTTTAGATGTGCCAGCAGCAAGCCGCTGGCATCAGCTGAAAAAAGTCAGCGTTCGGCTATTTCTTAATTTGCATTTTCAGCATTTTCCGGATTTTATCTCCGTAGGGAGGCGCGGCGACTTCAACCAGCTTACTTTTTGATTGAGTAAAAACGGTTTTGGTATGACTGAATTCCAAAAATCCATCGTGTCCATGATACGAACCCATACCGCTTGGGCCAATTCCTCCGAATGGCATGTCTTCTTGAGCCACGTGCATAACCACGTCATTGACAGTGACACCGCCCGACGTTGTTCTGTCGACTACGTTGCTTGTTTTCGCTTTGTCATTGCCGAAATAGTAAAGCCCTAACGGACGGTCGTGGTCGTTTATATAATCCACGGCTTCGTTTACATTGTTGTAAGATTTGATCGGCAGTAGGGGCCCAAAAATTTCCTCTTGCATAATTTTCATATCATCAGTTGGGTTTAACACCAATGTGGGAGGGATCTTAAAGTTTTCCTGTTGAGAGAAATCCTCGTTCGATGGATTGATTTCAACCACTTCTGCACCCTTTTCTTTGGCGTCGGCAATATAGGATTGAAGACGGTCATAGTGACGTTCGTTGATGACTGACGTGTAGTCAGGGTTGTCCATCAGAGAGGGGAACATGGTGGTCACTGACTGCTTTGACTTTTCGACAAAAGCGTTCATTTTGTTTTCCGGTACCAAAACATAATCCGGAGCGAGGCATATTTGACCGGCATTGAGTGTCTTGCCAGTCATGATTCTTGCCGCTGCCATCTCTATATCCGCGTCGTCTTCAATAACAACCGGTGACTTACCACCCAGCTCCAGGGTTAATGGCACCAGGTTTTCCGCGGCGGCTCTCATGACATGTTTGGCAATACCGGTCGCGCCGGTAAATAATAGATGGTCAAATGCCAAACCAGTAAAGACTTGCCCGACTTCAGGCCCTCCTGTAATAACGGCGGCTTCCGCTTCATCATAAAACTCTGAAATCATCTGTGCCATCAAATCTGAGGTAGCAGGTGTGAATTCGGAGGGTTTAATCATGACTCGGTTGCCCGCTGCAAAAATACCAGCCAGCGGTGTGAAAGTCAGGTTTACGGGAAAATTCCAGGGACTGATGACACCAACTGTGCCTTTCGGAACATAGTCAACTCGCCCTTTTGCACCTAACAGTCCCAAGGGAAACATGACTTTTCGCTTTTGCGGCTTCATCCACTTTGCGACCTGTTTTTTTGCGTCTTTTAGCGTGGTTATACAGCTCATAACGTCGGTGAAGGATGAAGCTTCATGTGAACGGTGGCCAAAATCCTCAGAAAGAACTTTTGGAATATCGTCTTTATACTTAAAAACCGCATCGATAGCCCGGTCCAGCATATCAATTCGCTTTTCAGCGCTCCAGGCGCCGTCCGCGATATGTGCTGATTTTTGTTTTGCTAAAATCGCCTGCATTCGAGCTGAGAGTTCATCTAAGTCCGCGATATTATTGTTATGTGCAATATTCATTGGGCTTCTCCGTAAAAGAATGTAATGTTAATAGACTAATCCTGATCACTTATCGACTGTATTTCAACCATTATCCCACGGCTATTATGAGAATTATCGATAATATTGTTCGGTCGCTAAAAATTATTGATGAATGTCGATTTTAATTACTCTTAACATCCCAGAAAAATCAATAGTAATAGACTAAACTGGTCGTTACAAAACCGGTGGTTTTCTGTTGTAACGTCGCTTTATCTGAAGTTACTTACTTTTCGCAAATTTTCTTATTCTGGTATCTTGAATGCGTATTGTTATCGCCCAAATGAGCCATGAGACCAACACTTTCTCACCTGTTACGACTAATTTAGCGCGGTTTTCGGATGGTCGTAATATACCGTTACAGGGTACCGAAGCGATACAAGTATTTACGAATACAGCGAGCCCGATGGGTGGTTTTTTGCAGGCGGCTCTAGAAGCTGGTGCCGATATCTCCGTGCCCGTTGCAGCGGGTGCAGCGCCTTCGGGGCCAGTAGAGGATGAGGCTTTCGAGTATATCGCCGAGCGAATAGTCGCGGAGATTGATGATTGTGACGCCATCATGCTTGATCTTCATGGCGCGATGGTAACGCGATCTTATGAGGATGGTGAAGGCGAGTTGTTACGCCGCATACGAGCGGTAGCGCCCGACGTTCCGATAGCAGTATCTCTTGATATGCACGCCAATATATACCCGGCAATCATTGAGTACTCGACGATTGTGGCGGGATATCATACTTATCCGCACGTGGATATGGATGAGACTGGGCTGCGGGCCGGTCGTGCGCTTCTTAAATTTATTTCAGGTACTGTAATCCCGAGCATGGTTTGGGGCAATGCACCTATGTTACCCCACGTAATGCGGCAGGGTACCGATGATTTCCCTAACGCTGAGTTGCAAAAACGGGCAAGGGAACTGGAATCTGAAGGCGCATTGGCGGTGAGTGTTTTTACCGGTTTCCCTCATGCAGATATTAACAATGCGGGCCTCTCAGTGGTTGTCGTCGCCGACAATGACCCCCTGCAAGGGCAGCGCTGGTGTGACGAATTACTGGAACTAGCCTGGCAACATCGTCAATCTTTCGTTTATGAAATTGAGACTCTCGCAGATTCAGTTGCCCGCGCTAGACAACTCGCTTGCTCGCCGTCTGATTCTGATGACGGTCCGATTCTACTACTCGATCACTACGACAATACCGCCTCCGGCGGGACGATGGATACGACAGAAGTCTTAGGAGAAATATTCAGGCAGGGCCTTGATGACGTCGCTGTTTTTGGATTTTACGACCCGGAAGTTGTGGATCAAATGGTCGCTGCCGGAGTCGGAAACGAGATTACAGTATCTCTTGGCGGTAAGCTGCCGATGCCTGCTTTGCAGGTTCAAAGCAAACCGATCACAATTACCGGTGAGGTGAAATTACTCTCAAACGGACGGTTTCCTGCCACGGTGGCGATGTCTCGCGGTTTGGAAATGAATATGGGGCTCTGTGGCATTTTATCCGTTGGCACCGTCGACATCGTCGTAATTTCCCGTCATATAGAGCCGTTTGACCCCGGTTGTTTTCGCGCGCTCGGTATCGATCCCTCTGTTCGGAAATATCTGATGCTTAAAAGTCGCATTCATTATCGAGTCGGTTTTATGCCTATTGCGCGAGCTGTCGTTGAGTGTGCCGGTGTCGGTGTGTGTACCTCCAACTACTCGCAGCTGACTTTTAAACATGTTCGAAGGCCCATATTTCCGTTAGACAAAGTCGTTAATAGGGGCGAGTCCTAACGTTAGAGCACTGACTACTAGCCCGATAAAGCGGTTAGCTCCTTATGGTTGAAACTGTTGAAAAAAAATAAAGACTTCTACTTCGCGTTGGGTATCAATTATCAGTTATCATTCCCCGTTTAGATTCTCAACCCATTGTCAAAAGGTCGTTCTGTTATGTCTTTTAATCTCGTTGAGGTATTTGAGGCTGTTGCCTCCGAGGTCCCCGATAGGGAAGCTGTCGTATTTCGTGATAAACGTTTTACTTTTCAACAGTTCAGTCGGCGCAGTAATCAGCTGGCGAATTTTCTTTTAAGTTGTGATGTTACCCTTCATCAAAGTCGGAACACTCTTGAGAATTGGCAGTCCGGTCAGGATCATGTTGCTCTCTACATGCATAATTGCAACGAATATCTCGAGTCCGCTATGGGTGTTATGAAGGCAAGAGCAGTCCCTTTTAACGTTAATTACCGCTATGTTGAAGAAGAGTTAAGATACCTCTTGAGCAATGCCGATACTCAGGCAATAATTTATGAAGGACGGTTTGCCTCTGTCGTCGCCAAATTGCTTGATCACATTCCATCGCAAAAAGTCCTCGTCCAAGTCAACGATGAAACAAACACTCCCCTGTTGGAGGGCGCTTTTGAGTATGAGCGAGCTCTCGCTCTGGGGGCGGATAATATTCCTGCTATAAGCTACTCTCCCGATGACCTGTACATGCTATATACGGGTGGCACGACGGGAATGCCCAAAGGAGTTTTATGGAGGCATAGCGACATACTGCCAGCAGCTCTTGGGGGAAGGCGACGAGATGGCACATTGATCGATGATTTGGCAGAATTCTCCGAGATTGCACGAAAGTCTCCAGGTTACAAATATCTACCCACTCCGCCTTTTATGCACGGTACCGGCCAGTGGATTGCAATGAACGCCTGGCACGGAGGAAATACGGTGGTCATTCAGGACGTGGTTGATAAACTGGATATAAAAAACTTGTTAGACGTTATTGCTCGTGAAAAGGTTAACATCATTTCTTTGGTTGGTGATGCTTTTGGCAGACCCCTGCTCGAGGAATTAACGGCTCGTACTTACGATACTTCAAGTATTACGCATTTTTTAAACGGCGGCGCAGTCTTAACGGAGCCCATTAAAATGGGGCTCATTAAGGCGATTGACAAGGTGCGTATTACCGATTCTGTCGGGTCTTCGGAAACAGGTCCACAAGCAATCCATACAAGCAGTAAAAAGAATGGGGCTAAAACAGGTCAGTTCGTCATGTCGAAATATAATGCGGTGCTGAGCGAAAATCTGGACAAAACATTGGCAGCTGGACACGAGGGATTGGGGTGGTTTGCCAGTCGTGGCAATGTTCCATTGGGATACCTTAAAGACGAAAATAAAACCCGTAAAACATTCCCCGAGATAATGGGGGTTCGTTATTCCTTGCCGGGAGATAAAGTTAGTCTGTTAGACGATAATGTCATCCAATTTCACGGCCGGGAATCTAATACGATTAATTCTGGTGGCGAGAAAATATTCGCCGAGGAAGTGGAAAAAGCGATTGCGGCGCATTCCGATGTTGTCGATGTACTGGTTAGTTCGAGACCAAGCGAACGGTGGGGGAACGAGGTAGTTGCAATCGTGCAATTGAAAAAAGACGCGGTCTGTTCAGAGCAGGATTTACAGCTGGAATGTAAGAAACATATTGCGCGCTATAAATGTCCGAAATTTTTTATTTTTGTTGAACAGATCGCCCGCGGTGCCAATGGAAAAGCTGATTATCGCTGGGCGAAAAATATTGCACAAAACACGATTTAGACAGACGATAAAACCTGATAGTAACAGTCGCTGTAGATCAATGGGTCTATAAGGTTGTGCAGTAGGGACAGGCGATAAGCTGTCTATTGGCTTTTATCATTGCTTGCCAGTTGCCAGTTGCCAGTTGCCAGTTGCCAGGTGTAGAAAAAGTCAGTGTATTGTCGAGAGGTAGTTGCCGGGGCTTTGGCAAAGTAGCTATGATCGGTACTGAGAGCGTAGTAACCGCTTACCGTATTCGTTGGTAATCACATTTATTGTTGTTCGAAAATACTACTGTAGAGAATAAAGATGAGTGATAAAGAAAATATAGACCTTGCCTACAAAATGATCGAAATGCACTGTGCTCATACGCAGGGCTGGGTAGATGCTTGTTATCATCCCAAATGTGAATGGATCGAGTTGGCTATAAGCGGCCAAACCAAGGGGCGACGAGGAGGCATCGATACCTTGCGTGCGGCAGCCATGGAGGCTGCTCGAATTTTCCCGTCTATAAAAATAGTAGTAAGCAATATTGTGAGCGATGGTGACCGAGTCGCACTTGAGATTGATTTTGAGGGTACGATGGCCAAAAAGGAGGGGGTAAATAAGCCGGCCAGAACCTCGGCCCTAAAAATGGCAATTTTTCTGACTTTTCAAGAAGGATTGATTATTCGTCAGGTTGACTATCCAGTGTCTGTAAGTTGATTAAAGAGCTGTAAGTTGATTAAAGAGTCGTTGGTGGCTCTTATATTGTCGGGAGAGGGGTGTTAGTAAAGCCAACCGAGCTAACCGGAATTTTCTTGCGTTTTGTCGTTAGAAGACGACAAGTAGTAAGAAAGTGATATATAGGTTTTAATCAACGATTACCCTTACCAGTGCAGAAGCTTCGCTGTGTAGTCCATTGCGGTCGACACAGTCAATGGAAAAGAAATAAGTGCCTGCAGGAAGATCACCAGTGGTGTAATTTAGCTGCGGATTACCGTTTGCCTGATACGCATCGATCGAGACCTGCACTTGGATTTCTCCGGGTTGGTAGTAATAGAGTGTGTAGCTTGTAATCTCGTGGGGTGCCAGACTATCGCCGTTGACCCTCGTTAGCGGTCTGTTCCAACTGATAGAGAGTGTCTTTGTTGATTCTGTCGGTGAATCGGCTCCGTCGTTGGGAGAATGATCAGCACTGGTTGACGTATCTGGTGCGGTAGTGTCTGGCGTTGTCGTACCTGGAATCGTAGTACCTGGAAGTGTAGTATCTGCAGTTGAAGTATCCAATGGTGATGTGTCGCCGGTCGGTGGAATAACATCGGGAAGCGGCGGCGAATCAGGGCCTGGAATCGAATCGGGTGCTAGTACTGATCCTATTAATGGAGGTGGTTCCGTTGCCTGGCCCTGGTCAAAACCGTTCTCGCCGGTTTCAGTGACGTCGATATCCCTCATATCCGCATCAATCATCGCACGTAACGCATCTGCCTTTTCCCGTGCATTTTCGACGCCCTGATTTGCAGCAAGCTGATACCAATGTATCGCCTGATTGATATTTTTTGAGGTGTAGGTTCCCGTTTCATACAAATAGCCTAACCATTGCTGGGACCAGCCGTCTCCGTCAATTGCGCCCTCTAACCACCAATTGAACGCTTCTTCATAACTTTGTGGGACTCCTTTCCCAAAATAGTGCATTTCTCCGATATAGCCTTTAGCTTTATTGAGCCCAACAGAATGTCGGTACGGGTCAATCGCTCGTTCGAAGTAATAGAGCGCTAAAGGGTAATCGACGCTGACCCCGAGGCTGGAATGATACATTTTTCCCAATTCGAAAGAAGAGTTTTTGTCGTTTTGGCCATCACCCATTTCAAAATAGAAGAGCGCATCCTCGTACGACTGGGGAACCCCTGAACCGGTTAAGTAAAACTGGCCTAGTAGATAGGTAGAATAGTTATCCCCAACCAACATTCCCGCTTCTGCTAGGTTGACCGCTTGCAGAGAGTCTGACGGAACGCCTTGTCCCTTAAAGTGGCTGTAGGCTAATGCGCCTAAAGGTTTACCGTCTTTATATTGATGATCTATGCTGGTTGTATGTGCTCGTTGGAAGTATTGAAATGCGAGATCTTCGTCGAGAACGTCCGGCTGCAAGTAATATCGCCCCAGGCCGTAAAAACTGCGCCAAAAGTACTCAGCAGTTGCGCTCGAAAACAAATTAACGGATGCATCTGGATCAATTGCTAGGCCATTTCCGACAAAATATTTTTCACCTAAAATAGTTTGGCCAGCAGGGTTGTTTTGGGCCGCTGACGCTTGGGCGTATTCCAGGCTTTTATTGGTATTTACCGACACGCCTCTGCCATCTTGGTACATATAGGCTAAGGCCGCCTGACACCAGCTTGATTGGTTTTCATAGGCCAAGGCATTATTGAACTGTAGTTCGTAGGTACCATCGTCCAAATTATCTCTAAATACTTCTTGTAATATAGCCTCGCAATATAAGTCGACGTTTTGATAGCCGGTACTGGCCCAAAAATCTATCTTCTCTAGAAAGGTGTTTTTTGTTGCTTCAGAATAATTCACGGTGGCCAATAATCCCGATACGGAATCAATTTCAGAATTGGAGTAAGAGATCTCTCCTGCAGCGACATAGTCAGTATATTCGTTCGAAACCGCGACTTTGTTATTGATGGTGGCAAGATCAAAAACGATCGCGCCATCGGCAATTTGCTTCGCAATCGAGGCAAGAGTCGCTTGACCACTTTGTAATCTTTTGATGTAAAAATCTAAGCCTTGATCATCAGAGTCCCGATTAAACATCTGCAAAAACAGACCGTTTACCAATTTCTCTTTAGACAAATTCCCGTAATTGTCAGTGAACTCTGTTGAATTTCCAAAGGCTGCTAAAACGTCTTCCAAGTTGTCCGAGTCATCAAACCGACCTGCCCAATAAGTTACTCCCGCACTGTCGCCCGGCCGACCATAATAGGCGACATACATTTGTTGTGCCAGATAGACAGAAGCTTGTGATGGCTGAGCGTCATCCAGAGCCCAAAGGGAGTGGCATTGAGTTGATATTACAAAGAAGAAAGCAAAGTTTTTAACGAATGGGTGCACTTATTTTGTTCCGAAAATCTGGAGTGAAAATTACTTCTTCTTATTTATTGCAATCGATAATACAGCTCTTCCCGAACAACTTTTTTCCATTGCATTGGTAAGTTGCCTTGTACAAATTAGACAGTTCAAATTAGACAGTTCAAATTAGACAGTTCAAATAAAACGGTTTAAGTTCTAAAGTGAAAATAGTAAACGATTGATTTTTTTTCTTCTATCTTTTTTACACTATCTTAAGGAGAAATATTAAATTTGAATTCAGTTGTCGTCGGCAAACTTAAGCTATTTAATATCGATCTGGTAGATAGAGCAATAGGTGGTCTGGTTTACAAAACTGCAGACGGGAAATCTGAATTACGGCACCGGAGAATCTGACTCTTTCCGTTCTTAAAAGTTCAGTAAGAAGTTTGATTTTTTTACAGTATATTGAATGTCAGCCTGATCGATCGCGGTACGGCGGCTAATGACCATAGGCACTGTATCTTTATACAAACGTTAAATTTGATACTGGATCGTTTTAACCTGTTTTCCCCAAATGGGGTATTGCCCTGATCGGGGTTGCTAAAGCATGCTGGCGAAACGATTTTGACCATTGTAAATATGGGGGTTACGCGAGCCCCTCATGTGCTAGTGTCGAGCTACCGTTATCGGTCATTGGCACAATCTGAAAATTTAACAATGCATACGTCATGGCAATGAGCGGCGTGACGAGATTAAAAATACAATAAGGTAGGTACGCGATGGTGGCTACTCCCAAAGTTCCGGCCATATAAGCGCCGCAGGTATTCCAGGGAATGAGTGGAGAGGTTACGGTACCGGAATCCTCGAGCGCACGGGATAGGTTGATTGCAGCAAGCCCTCTACGCGCATATTCCAGTTTGTACATACGGCCAGGTAAAATAATGGAAATATATTGGTCGGCCGTGACGATGTTAGCGCCAATACAAGTAAACAAGGTGATAATTATCAGGCTGGTCGAAGAGTGGGCCAGTGCCAAAGCCCCTTGAATCAGCCGCTTCAAAAAACCTCCTTTTTCCATTGCTGCGCCAAACACCATAGCGGAAATTATCAACCAAATTGTATTGAGCATTGAGCTCATGCCACCGCGGCTTAGCAAATTGTCCAGAACACTGTTACCGGTATCGGCTTTGAATCCATCGAAAAGAACGATCCAGACGCCCTTAATCAATACCAGCATTGGCGCCAGTGTGCTGTCGCCCACAAACTCCACAATGACCTCTCGTTGAAATATTAGGGCAAAGAGAGAGCCAGTTATCGCGCCGATAATGATGCTGGGAAATGCAGGAACTCGTTTCCAGGCCAAGGCCATCACGACCAGCAGCGGCAGTAACAGAATCGGTGATATGCTGAAATGCGACTCCAGCTGTTGCAAAAGAGTTTCGATTTGTTGGTTGTCCGTGGCGACGTCATCGTTGAGGCCTATAATAATGAAGGCGACGAGGGCAATTAATACGGCGGGCACGGTGGTCCACAATAAATGACGAATATGCTCAAAGAGTCCCACACCCACAGAAGCGGGTGCCAGATTAGTCGTATCGGAAAGAGGCGAAAGTTTGTCGCCAAAATAGGCACCTGAAATAATCGCGCCAGCCGTTATTTCCATTGATAAACCCAGGCCGCCAGCAACGCCAATAAGACCGATGCCAATTGTACCCGCAACGGTCCACGAACTGCCGATACTTAGTGCAACCAGGGCACATACCACGCAGCTGCTGGCATAAAACCAGGTGGGGTCCATTAATTTCAGGCCATAATAGATCATAGCTGGAACCGTACCGGATAGAATCCAACTACCAATTAAAGAGCCCACCGCGAGTAAAATCAGCACGGCGCCGAGCGCAAGATTAATTCCCTGATAAAGAGCTGCCTCAATTTCGTGCCAGCGAATACCGTTTTTCATCCCGATTGCGATAGCGATAAAGGCGGTAATGATTAAGGCAATTTGGTTGGCTCCGTAGGATGAATCCTCGCCAAAAAGAAAAACTGACAGACTTAACAGTCCAATTAGCGCGCAGGTCGGTATGAGCGCCTGGGTAAGTGTCGGTGAAATAGAATCGGGGTGTGTTTCAGTCATCTGCTAAGCATCGGTTGAGTTATTTTATTTTTGCTTCTACAGTTCTATTTCGCAATAGATCTGTAGAAATTGTGTCTTGGAAGCGATGTAAATACGTTTAATATGCGACTATTTAGGTCTTGCTAAACGAAAACCCCAATAGATATTACTGTAGCTCGGTGAAGTATGAAAGCGCGAGGCTGACTCGGCCCGGGATGCAAAAAATGCCCAGGACCCACCGCGAAGAACGCGAGTGGCGTTGCTTCGATTATTACTAGCGTCTTCCTGTTCCTCCCCTTCGTAATCTTTGTCGTATAGCGATGCGCACCACTCCCACACATTTCCATGCATGTCATAGAGATTCCAGCGATTACGCGCATTGGTCCCCAGTTTTTTTATGGGAACGGTCTGCCCGACGTCATTATCGTAGTTCATCCTTAGCGGGTCAGGATTGTCGCCCCACCAAAACGCGGTTTCTGTTCCGGCACGGCAGGCATATTCCCATTCGGCCTCTGTAGGCAAGCGATGGTTAATTCCCGTCTTTATGCTTATCCATTTTGCAAAATCTACTGCGTCCCAGTAGCTAACTCGTATTACCGGACGGTCGTCTCGTCCCCAGCCTTCATCTCCCGGTTTGACTTTCCCGACATTTTCGCAATATTGGTCATATTGCGCAAAGGTGACCGGAGCATCCATCAACTTAAACGCTGTCACCGTGACACGGTGTTGTCTCTCTTCCCCATCGGAGCCTGAACCCATAATAAACGCCCCCGAAGGAATGGAGACAAAACTTTTATCGCTGATGAGTATCGGCTGTTGATTCTCGCGTTTTACTTTTGCAGATTGCTTGGATGTCTTTCGCTTTGGTATTGATTCAGCTATTTTTTTACCGACTGATGTTTTCGCGGCACCCGATTTGAGTTGCAAGCGAGTCCCTTGCGATTTTTGTTCTTTTTGTTGAGGTTTGTCTTTGAGAGCTTCAGTTTCTGTCTGTTTTTTGATCTTATTAAGGGCGCTATTTTTTTTAATCGATTTGGCTGCGCAATTTCGACAGACGGATTTGTCTTTAAAGCGATAGTCTTCGAGATAAGATTTTTTGCAGCTGAGACACTGGAACCAAGCATCGCTTTTCCGGAGTGGTTTACCCGAACCCGCACAAATCTTAGTTTGAGCTTTGTTTCTATTTGTCGCTGGAGCTTTTTGTACTTGCTCGCCGCAAGCTAAACAGAAACGCGCGTTGTTAGGTATTTCAGCCGTACATTTTGTACATTTTTTCGCTTTCACCACCGACTGCCCGCAGTCTGAACAAAAACGTGCGTTGCGGGGTAATTCAGATTGGCAATTAATACATGCCGGCATTTAGTCTTTCCTATTATTGGTTATATACCCGCGAAAACTCAAAGATCCCACTGACGAAATCCCCTCCGCTCAAGCTGTTAAAGAATTACCAGAGGTAAGAGGAGGGGCCCACAGCAGAATTCAAGAATAATCCGACCATTCATTGACCAATGTCGCGCCGTCTGCACTCCCGTTCCCCATTCGCTGACAAACTTCTAATTTCCGATCGTCTGTTTGCCAAATTGTACAAACATTATGAATTTGTTCCATCAAAAATTTAGATCAATTTCCATCATTTACCCTCTAAAACGGTTGAATTTCATGTACAGCACATAATTAGCCTTATCATTCTAGCTGACTGAAAAATAGCTTGCACGAATGGTCATTCTATTATTGCTTAAAAGATTGATTTTAGTGCAAAATCCCAAAGCAGCATAAATTTAATTTCGCCGCAGGAGATGCAAACCTACTGTGGCTCTTTGTCAATCCTTGGAAGCTCTTATCAGCATGCGATACCCGGAAACTAAACTGCCCAAAGTCACGACGACAATTTTTACGGAAATGTCGCAACTGGCGGCAGATCACAATGCAATCAATCTGTCGCAGGGATACCCTGATTTCGAGGGGCCAAAAGCCCTCTTAGATCGAGTGACCTATTATTTGAACAGTGGCTACAATCAATACGCCCCTATGGCGGGTGTTCCGGCTTTGCGGAAGGTCATTGCCGATAAAATTGCGCGATTATATGATCGTCACGTGAACGTTGATACGGAGGTTACGATAACATCCGGTGCCACGGAGGCTCTTTTTGCGGCTATCGCAGCGGTTGTTACTGCAGGCGATGAAGTGATTGTTTTCGATCCGGCTTACGATAGTTACGAACCGGCGATTGAAATGAATGGCGGCAGGGCCGTGCATTTACCCTTAAACGCGCCACACTTTTCGATCGATTGGTCGGCTGTAAGGCAGGCGATAACGACGCGTACACGCATGATCATCCTTAATTCACCGCACAATCCGACGGGCGCCGTCTTAAGCTCAGATGATCTCGATCAGCTAACGGAACTGGTTACAGGAACAGATTTAATATTACTCAGTGACGAAGTATACGAACATATTTGTTTTGATGGCGCACAACATCAGAGTTTACTGCGCCGCCCCGAATTGGCAGTCCGCAGTTTTGTTGTTTCTTCTTTCGGTAAAAGTCTGCATACCACCGGTTGGAAGGTGGGTTACTGCGTTGCGCCGCCGCCACTCAGCTGTGAGTTTCGTAAGGTTCATCAGTATTTAACCTTTTGTACTGTACATCCCATTCAACTGGCACTGGCCGATTTCCTCAACGGGTGCCCGGAATTTTGCCTGGAGTTACCCTTATTCTATCAACAAAAAAGAGATTACTTTTGCGAGTTAATGACGTCTAGTCAGTTTACTTTGAAACCTTCCAGTGGCACTTATTTTCAGTTGCTCGATTACTCGGCTCTCGGCCAACATCAAAATAAAACAGACGTGGAATTTTCACGTTGGTTGACGACAGAGGCGGGGGTCGCAGCGATACCGATTTCTGTTTTTTACGAGAACAGTCCGGACCAGAAATTGATTCGAATGTGTTTCGCGAAAAGTAATGATACGTTGCAGGAGGCTTGTGGGAAACTATGTCAAATTTAAGCTCTTCAGATCTAACTGTGACACAAGTACAGAGCTCCTTATTCTGGCAAGACCCCGAAGCTAATAGAGCGCATTTTGAGGATGTTCTTAATGACCTTACGGACTCTACCGACCTTGTTGTATTACCTGAGATGTTCAGCACCGGTTTTACAATGTCGCCTGAAACCCTCGCGGAAGAGTTCGATGGCCCGACAATCACCTGGATGAGAGAACAGGCGCAGCAACGGGGAATCGCTCTATGCGGAAGTGTTGTTATTGCCGAGCAGGGACGTTACTACAACCGCTTTGTCTGGACGCCGCCGGCCGGAGATCAGATCTTTTATGACAAGAGGCATCTTTTCCGTATGGCCAATGAGCATGAACATTACGAGGCGGGTACAGACCGGGTTGTAGTGGACTATCTCGGTTGGCGTATATTATTGCAGGTTTGTTACGATTTGCGGTTTCCGGTATTTTCTCGAAATTGTGACGATTACGATCTGGCGATTTATGTCGCAAATTGGCCGGCAGCACGCCAACATCCGTGGCGAATATTGTTACAGGCGCGAGCGATTGAAAATCTCTGCTACGTGTCTGGCGTAAATCGAGTAGGCGTCGATGGCAATGGGGTAAAGCATAGTGGTGATAGCATGTTGATCGACTTTAAGGGTGAGGCCATTATCGACCGTCCTGCCTACGAGCCCTATTGTGAAACAAGGACACTATCACTACAGAAGTTACTGGACTTTCGGCGAAAGTTCCCAGCCTGGCGCGATGCCGATAAATTCCAATACGAGTGATAGTGTCTGAGAGTTAAACGCCGAGCGGCCCTTTTCTATTCGGTTTCGAATGATTCCAGTCACCGAGTAGCGCGCGTAGCGCCGCTACAAAGGCTAGCGGTTGGTCGAGCATGATGTGGTGCTGCGCTTCGGGGATTTCTATCACCGGAACGTTTTTCCCCAAAAGTTCGTACATATAGTCGCCAATCTCAGGTGGAAAAATGACTGATCGCTCGCCGCGCATGATGGCCAGGCGACAGGAAATTTCCTTTAGTCTCTGTTCCCGATCGCCGATTTCAAAGCGCTTCCATATTTGCGGGTCGAACTTCCAAGTCCAGCCTCCCTCAACCTCTTCCAGCGAGTGTCTGGCAATATAATCGACGATATAGGCATTGTCGCAGGTCTGCGGCGGGGCTAAACGAAACCTGCCCAATGCTTCTTCTAGTGTCGGATAAACTCTATGCGGACGGCCAGAACGGGCAGGTGGACCACCCTCGTTATCGGGATTGATTGGGCTATCAACGATAATGACGCCCGCGAGACGATCACCATAGAGCGCTCCTGTGACCATCGTGGCGAAGCCCCCAAAAGAATGCGCGACAATGATGGGCGGTTCTTCGTTCTCGAACATTCCGGAGTGTTCGCATACGGCTATTTGTTCGCGGGCGTAGTGCTCCAGGCTGTAGCTTTCTCTCTCATCACTGTCACCCATACCCGAAAAACAAACCGCTGCGACACTGTATTCGTTAGCGAGATACGGTGCGATGAAAGACCACCAGTGTGCGTGTGCGCCGTTGCCATGGGATAAAATTAATCCTGGCTTTGACCGGTCACCCCAGTGTAAGTATTGAATTTGCGCGCCTTCAACATCAATGAAGTGCTCTGTTGGTTTGTCGGCGAGTGCTTTTTTAAACCATTGCGGAGCAGGTGGTTTTTCTCCCTTGAATGGTGCGAGGGTGAAAACAGCTTCCCCCAAATCTGGCCAGCTTCTCTCGAATTTATCTTTGGCATTATTTGTTGGTTTTTCGTTCATAATTAACGGTGCCTGGGTAAAATAGTCATCAATATAGTGCTGCAGTGAGGAATAAACTCTAGCGTTTTCTTGTCGAGCTAGAGCTTGGTATTTTCCTCCGTTGCCTTATACGCTTTTGCATTTAGTCGATAGTGAAAGCGGTAGCTGCGATATGTGCGAACCCAAATGTGAAGAATGATTCGGTATAGCTGTCAGTCGTCAAAATAGTTGCTACAGCCCTTACACGCAGCCTCTTGTTTTGCTTTATGGCAAGCGTAAGCGCCCCGCGATATTGTTTTTTTGGATTTTGGACGAACCTCCGACTATTGGCATCACCATAATATCGCGCACATGGCGCTCCATTGCGTATTCGCTAACACATCCGTAGGCCCCCATGACTTGCTGGCATTTAAGAACAATGTCAAGTGCGGTGTCACCGACAAAGAGCTTTGCCATGGACGTTTCGACACTGCAGGGAAGACGGTTTTGGGCAAGAAAGGCGGCGTGGTACAACATGTGTCGACAGGCTTGGAGTTTGGTGCGTGCTTCAACGAGGTCATGGCGAACCGATTGGTGAGAAGAAATAGGCTTTCCAAATTGCTTACGTTCTTGAGAATAGGCCCAGGCGTCTTCTACTGCGGCGGTGGCGACACCCAGCGCTACCCCCGTGATTTCCAACTTCTCAACATCCAGCGCTTCGCTCGCTAACATGTTCCAGCCTTTGTTCCAGCCGTCTATGCCGCCTAATATATGATCGGCTGAAATTTCTACATCGGTGAAAATGACATCGGTGGTTTTTGCATATCGCAAACCAATATGATCGAGGTCTACAATGTCTATTCCCGGGGTATCGAGTGGAACCATCACCATAGACAGGTTCTTGTATTTTTTACTTTCGTCGTCCGACCTTACGAGGCAAATGACATAATCGGCAATTCGCGCAGCGGTGCACCAGCGTTTGGTGCCGTTTATTGTAACCGTGTTTTTATCCTCCGAGAGTTTGGCCGTCGTTTCAACGGCGGCTAAATCACCACCGACATTGGGCTCCGATAAGCCGTAGGCCATCAAGAGCTCGCCTCTCGCTAACTTTGGCAACAGTTCCTGCTTTTGTTTAAGGCTACCGTTTTCGGAAATGTTCACGCCGCCGTAAAAAGCGCAGTGAATAAATGGGCCGGCAATTGCCGCACCGTATCGTGCTAATTCGTCGATAATTGCCACCGCAGCAACTAAGTCTCGGCCACTGCCGCCATATTCTTCGTCGATTGTTACACCGCAAGCGCCTGTTTCTGCAAAGCGGTGAAAAACATCCATGGGTACTTCACAAGCTTTGTCCCAGGCGCGTAACTTGTCATCGGTGAGTTCTTTTTTCGCAAAGCGACGCACGGTTTCGCGCAACATGGTGATATGTTCGGGTTCGGAAGTGAAATACATGGTTAATTACCTGTAAAATTGGGTTTGCGTTTTTCGCGAAAAGCGTTAACCGCTTCTTGGTGATCATCCGTCAAATTACTCATCATTTCATAGGCAACCGCGGGATCCATCAGCCGCTGCGCGATGTCGCGTAAGGTCATGTTGGTCACGGTTTTTGTCCAACGTACGGCCCAGCGTGGGTTAGCCAAAATACGATTTGCTAAATGTTGGACCTTGTCTTCTAACTGGGCAGTTGGAACGGCGTAATTAATGAGCCCAAGGTCCATCGCTTCTTTGGCATTTAGCATGTCACCGGTTAATAACAATTCCTTAGCTTTTGCAAAGCCGACGAGTTGCGGCCAGATTACAGCGCCGCCGTCACCGGCGACAAAACCCATTTTCACGTGGGGGTCACCAATCATGGCATTATCATCGGCGATAATAATATCTGACATGAGGGCGATAGTAGCTCCCAGACCTGCTGCGGCACCGTTAAGTTTGCAGATGAGTGGCTTTTCCAACTCAAGAAGTGAAAAAACGATGCGTTTAGCATCGGTCGCAATGGCCTTGAATAGCTCCGGAGAATCTATCATGCTCTGCATCCAGGATGCATCGCCGCCCGCGCAAAATGCTTTATTAGCGCCAGTCAGAATGACCAGATCGCAGCCATCATCGTGTTGGATATCTTCAAATACCCGTGACAAGTCCGTATGTAAATCATGGTCAACGACATTCATTGGTCCATTGTCTAACAAAACACGTAAGACGCGCCCTTCGCGTTCAAAGCGAATGGTTTTATAGTCGGAGTAATCCATAGTATTTTCCTTAAGCGGGTAGTTCACCGATTTGAACGAGGCGTCGACCAAAGCTTTCGCCGGTAAATAGTCCGATAAATGCGGAAGGCATGTTTTCAATACCTTGAATGATTTCTTCCCTGTATTGGAGTTGACCGTTTACGATACGTTGAGTGAGATCTTCTTTTGCCCGCCCAAATTCGCGAAAATCGTCAAACACGACTAGACCTTCCATGCGCAAACGATTGCTGATGAAAAAGGACGTATTTTTCAATCCTGGTCGATCGGCCGGAGCTTTGTTGTAGTCGGCGACTTGCCCTGAAACCACAATACGCCCTCCCATTTTCATCTTTGGAATAACGCGGTCGATCATTGCAGTCCCGACATTATCAAAGAGAACGTCGATACCGTTTGGACAGGCATTGCTAATGGCCTCATCGAGATCTGATACTGCCTTATAATTGATGACTTCGTCAAAGCCACACACGTCGCGAAGCCAAGCACATTTCTCGTCGCTGCCCGCTATACCTGTAACGTGACAACCTTTAGCTTTAGCAAGTTGCCCCGCTGTAGCGCCGACAGTCCCTGCTGCTGAAGTGACCAGCACCGTCTCATTGTCCTGTAGCTTTGCAATGCGTTCCAGTCCAAAGAAAGCGGTGAGCCCAGGAATTCCAAGAATGCCGATATTACAGGAATAGGGCAGGCGAGTATCTGTCAATTTCAACAAACCACGTCCATTTGAGAGTCCGTATTGCGACCAGCCAAAAGCACCATTGACGACATCGCCAATATTAAATTTGGGGTTATTACTTTGCTCGACGACACCAATACTGGCACTTGAAATCACCTCGCCGCTTTTTAGGGCAGCGCTATAACTATCGGTTCCCGATAAAATTGAACGCATACCTGGGTCGACTGATGCGAGGAAATTTCTGACCAGAACCTCGCCGTCACCGATGGCGGGAATTTCTTGTTCATCCAGCTGAAAGTTGTCGGCGGATGGAATGCCGTCTGCGGGTTTGGCGAGCACGATTCGTTGGTAAGTAGCCATTTATTATCCTCGAAATTGGAAGAAGTTAAGATGTGAATAGTTAGTAATTAGTAATTAGTAATTAGTAATTAGTAGTTAAGTGAGAAATAAGCTCAAAATTAAGACAGTGGGAATAGATGCTCGGCTCATTGTTGCATGAGGTTAAATCGACGCTAATTTAGTTGCGCTAAATTATCTAACAATAATGTCTGAAGATAAAGCTGTGTCTCATGCCGAATCATGCCGGCGACTTACATGCCGTTCGGTAGATAAACAACGAGAGTTACACCACCTGAATGTTAATCCGTCAATCGTTGCGAGCGCGCAAATTCAGCTGAATAGGTATCGTTGTTCTTCCCCAATTCATCTGACCAGTCGCGCCACATATTTTCTTGCGGTGGATCCATTCGGCAGGTATCAAGATCTGTGCGGCAAAAATCATATAACACGGCTTGACGAATGACGTCGGTGTAATTGTGTCCCGCCATATGCGCCAGGCGGTGATGCCACAGTACCGCATCCCCTTCTTTGGCCCAGCAGTCTACTGGTGTGGTATCTTTCATAATACGTTCAAATTCATCGATATAGGCGGTGGAATGAATAATACCCTTATAGCTTGGCATGCGCTTATAAAAAGGAATACGTGGTTGGTCGTATTGCATCTGAAAAGTTGGGTAGAGTCGTCTATGTGATTTCGGCCATACCTTAAAGGCACCGCCACCTGGCGGAACGTCGTGAACTACGCCAACTACCCCTAAGTTGAAGGGGTGTCCGTCGGTATGACCGTAATCTGGCTCTTGCGGCTTATCACCGTAGGGAAGCGTGCAATAAAAACCTCTAACGCCTTCATTGATGGCTGGATCGACTGGGCCACCGGGCCACGCCGGGCCTTCGCTGCCCATTGCCTGACCGCCGACTGTCGGAGCTCGCAAGGTTCCTTCGCCGAGCAACTGTTCGGCAATACCACACAACTCTGGATTGTACATAAGGTTGATAAATAGCGGTTCGGTACTCACTTCGCGCAGTTGCCAGCGATAGCCGAGTCGAGTATGCATCGAATCATCCAGAATGTCTGGCTCTTTGAATGGGCCCGTGTAGGTATTCGGGTCATCTCTTTTTAACTGACAATTTTCCGGTAGCGATGTCCACATCCGGTCGCGGGCTTGCGCGCATAACTCTTTATCTAATACACCCTCGAGTACCAAATAACCGTTGTCTTTAAAAAATGCGATTTGTTCGCTCGTTAACTTCATAGACTGTCTCTAGTTGTTTGAGAATACAGAGCCTACCTACTTACTGTGCCCCGGCTTTTTTTGCGAACTCCCAACCGGCCTCCGCTAAGGGCCGAACAGCTGCAGCGGAGTCAGCAGCATTAGCACTGGCGGCTGTGCCGTCTCGCATTCGACCGGCAATTCCCTGATTAATACCCGCCATCCGAAATAGATTGTAAGCCAGATAAAATGCGCCGCCAAGAACTTCTGCTCGCCCTGTGCGCTGGCAGTAAGCAGAGATATACTCCGCTTCACTGGGAATGCCTAAGGCTGCCAAATCGACCCCAATCATGCCATTATAAGTGCCTTCTGGAAGACTCCAGCCCATTGTGTGGTAACTGAAGTCGGCCATCGGGTGGCCCAAGGTGCACAGTTCCCAATCGAGAATCGCAATGACTCTGGGTTCTGTCGGATGAAAAATCATATTGTCGATGCGGTAGTCCCCGTGAACCAATGTCGTTTCATTGCTACTGGGAATATTATTTGGTAGCCACTCGATCAGCTTGTTCATGACCTCGATGGTTTCGGTTTCCGATGCGATGTATTGTTTCGTCCAACGGTTAATCTGCCGTTCAAAGTAATTACCTTCTTTTCCAAAATCGGCCAAGCCAATGGCTTTGTAGTCGGCACAATGTAGCCTTGCTAAGGCGTCATTCATCGCGTCATATATCTCGCCCCTTTGTACGGGCGTCATCTCGGGTAGAAAGGGGTCCCACAAAATTCTACCTTCGACCATTTCCATGATAAAAAATATGGTGCCGAGAACTGTCTCGTCCTCACACATACAAAAGGTCTTTGGAACGGGAACGTTGGTTTTTCCGAGTGCTGTTATCACTTTGTACTCTCGGTCGACAGCGTGGGCCGACGGCAATAATTTCCCCGGTGGTTTGCGTCTAAGTACATAATTACGGGTAGGCGTAAGCAACTGGTAAGTCGGGTTGGACTGTCCACCCTTAAACTGTTTAATGGTAAGCGGGCCCTCGTAACCTTCTACGTGGAGTTTCATATAGGCATCGAGCTTGTCGTTGTCGATGGCTAAATTTTCTGCGACATCCTTCACGCCGGAAAAAGTTTCTTGTCGTGTTTCTTCCATTACATCTTTACCTTTCAAACTACTTTTAAGTTGGTCGATTGTTAAAAATCCAGAAAATCTATTGATACCTAAGCGCATGCTATCCGATGTGAATGATATCAATATTCGATCTTGGTTATAAGCGGGTGCCTAGACTTTTATCCTTTCAAACTTGGGTAATCGCTTTTCCAAAAATGAGGCAACTCCTTCTTTAAAATCATCGTGAGCAGTACTGATGTCCATCATGCTGTCGGTTTCTTTCATCGCATCACCGAGAGACACATTGAGATGGCGATACACTTGTCGCTTCATTGCCATGAGGGACAATGGGGCGGTGGTCTTAGCGAGATCTTCTACGTATTGTAAGGCCCCATCAAGTAGCTCGTCGGGGGTGTATATTCTGTCAATCATACCGATTTCTTTGGCTTCTTCACTCAATACGCGGCGCGAACTCCAAAACAAATCCAGTGCTTTGGATGGCCCGATTATGCGCGGTAAAATCCAGCTTTGGCCGTGCTCTGCGACGAGTCCGCGTTGAGAAAACGACGTAATGAATTTTGCGTTGTCGGCGGCAAAGCGCATATCGCACAGTAAGGCAATGGATAGCCCCAGACCCGCGCAAGCGCCATTAATCGCAGCGATAATGGGTTTTCGGATCGTCATCATATAAGTAAACCCGGACAGATAATCATCTCCCATATCGGCGTCACCCGGATTCTGATCGAGATGAAGCGCATCGTCGCCCGCTTCCTTGTCGCCGGTTGCAGACAGTGTGGTGAGAGCATTCATATCCATTCCGGCGCAAAATCCTCTGCCTGCTCCGGTGATGACAATAGCAGTCACTTTATCGTCGGCTTCGGCTTGTGCGAGAGCGTGTCGAAATTCCGTTATCATTGGATAGATTAAGGCATTTAAGTTATCTGGACGGTTTAAGGTGAGTACAGCTGCAGAACCGATTGTTTCAAGCGTTATAGATTGGTACATGATATGCTCCCTTTTGCTGTTTATTTTGTTTTTAAATTACCCAACGGTATTGATATGTGTCGCCGGCAAAAATATTGATCCGATAACTTTAGAGACGAGAATTCAAGGTGTCATATTAGTGTCGAAAGAGATACCTCCCAGTACTCTTCTCTTTAGTGGGTGCGACGATCTCTAAGTAAGTATCGTCGATTTCCATCACGAGTTTTCCAATCCACGCCATCCAGCACTAACACCTTTGCAATTCTTTTCCAGTCCCCGCAATGCTAAAAGTCGATGTTTCACCGGCGCAAGTTCTGTAGCAGCCAAATCGATTTGGCGCAATCTCACTTGTTCCACCGATTAGTGGTTTGATTCCTTGCAATCCATCAATTATTTTAAGTCTTTAACCATGAAATCAACGATTGACTCTATTTGTTCGTCGCTGCAGTCAGTGCACATGCCTCTCGCTGGCATAGCGTTTCCCATCCCTTCAATGGCGTTGAGGTATACGTCTTCGATGCCATAGCCCAGCCGTTCCTCCCAATCGCTTTTTATTCCGGGCTTAGGTGCACCATGCATGCCTTCCCCGTGACAGACAATACACGTTTCTTTATAAAACGTTTCTGCATCGCTATCGCCTGCGTACACAGAAAGACTGAAACCGGCCGAAGCTAGCACGCCGATTATTGCTGTTTTGATGACGTACATTTAACGTGCCCTTTAGGTTTTTTCATTTTAGTATGGATAAATCATAACCGAATAACCTGTAAACCAAAAATAAGAATATTGAGATGAGTATGCATAATAAGTCAAAACTTCTTCGTATTGTATTTCCACTGGCTATTGTTTCGGTGATAGCTAGCTGTAGTTTGAGGCCTGTGCACACCAATACCGATGATTATGATTGGGCTACCTATGGAGGTGGACCGGCTTCGGAAAAATACGCGGCGATTGACCAAATTAATAAGGATACGATAAAAAATCTACAGGTCGCATGGGTTTGGGATTCTGTCGACAATACTGCGGTTAAAGCGGACGGTAAGCATGTTCCTTTAGGCAATAAGAGTACGCCCATTAAAATCGGTAATTTCCTTTATACCAGTACATCTCTCGGTTACGTTGTTGCGCTTGATGCAGTGACTGGAGAACAAAAATGGGTGTTTGATACCGAGACAAAACTTGATGGAAGACCAGCCAATTTAGGTTTTAATCATCGTGGTGTGTCTTTTTGGCAAAGCGGTGAAAAGCGTCGTATTTTGATGTCGACCAATAACTCCTACCTTTGGTCTCTTGATGCAGATACTGGTTTGCCGGACCATGATTTCGGTACCAACGGAAAAGTCGACCTGACGAAGGGGCTCGGCCGTCAGATAAAGAGGAAATATTACTCGACGACCGCAGCGCCTATGATTGTTAACGGTATCATTATAATGGGATCGGTCGTCGCAGATTATCCGTTAAAACATCTTCCTCCTGGCCATGTTCGGGGTTTTGATGTCGAAACAGGTGAACAACGCTGGATATTCCACACGATTCCACAAGCCGGTGAAAAAGGCGTAGACAGTTGGGAGCAGGAATCGTGGAAGTATTCGGGGGGCACGAATGTTTGGTCCCTCATGAGCGCAGACCCAGACCTGGGTTATGTTTATCTTCCTGTTGGTACGCCCAATAATGATTGGTATGGAGGCCATAGACTAGGCGACAACCTTTTTGCAGAGAGCCTTGTCTGTTTAAACGCCACGACGGGCAAGTTAGTCTGGCATTTTCAAATGGTGCACCACGGGCTATGGGATTACGATTTACCGGCTGCGCCTAATTTGGTGGATATTGTCGTCGATGGGAAAGCCATTAAAGCGGTCGCGCAAGTGTCCAAACAGGGTTTTATTTACGTTTTCGATCGGGTGACCGGACAACCGGTATGGCCCATTGAAGAACGTTCGGTTCCGCAAAGTACGGTGCCCGGTGAACGGTCGTCGCCAACTCAGCCCTTTCCGACCCGTCCAGCTCCCTTTGAATTGCAGGGTATTTCAGATGATACCTTGATCGATTTCACTCCTGAGTTACGGGCAAAAGCGGAAAGAATAATTGCGAAGTATGATTATGGAGAGGTTTTCACGCCGCCTTCATTAAAAGGCACTATTCAGCTGCCGGGCTGGGCGGGCGGTGCGAACTGGATGGGGGCTGCCGTCGATCCAGAAACATCAACAATTTACATACCCTCAAATACCGGGCCGATTGTTGTGAAGTTGGTCGAACCCAAACCTAACACTGTCGAGTTACGTTATATCAGAAGTCGATCCGGGAATATTCGAGGACCGCAACGCTTACCTCTAACGAAACCGCCCTATGGTCGAATCAGTGCGATTGACTTAAATACAGGTGAATACCAATGGATAAAACCCAATGCCGAGGGAATGCGCCAAAAACTGATTGATATGGGTATTCCCGATCCGGGTCCCGTAGGTACCTTTAACTCGACAGGCCCTCTTTTGACCAAATCTCTTCTCTTCACGGTGGTGGCCGATGGTGGGAACAATTTATTGCGAGCTATTGATAAAGAAACCGGAGAACTCATACATGTCATTGAGCTTCCAGGGGCTCCACGAGGTACACCTATGACCTATAAAGTCGCTGGCAAGCAATATATCGCTGTATCTATTGGCGGTATGAAAGAGGCCAAGCTAGTGTCGCTGGCACTGCCCTGATTTAATTGATAATCCTTGTTACACTGCAATCTCCAGGATATCGGGCTTAACGTCAAAAGGTGCGGAAAAAATCGTATGACAGTAGAAATGGAAATAGAAGCAGGCATAGAAAGTGTCAGTGCCAATAAAGTTTTTGACGGTTGGCATAAACAATATACCCATCACTCAGTCGTGCTTAACTGCTCAATGCGATTCGCAATTTATTTGCCTCCGCAAGCGAAAGAAGGTGTTAGTGTACCCGTTATGTACTGGCTTTCCGGTCTTAGCTGTACTGACGAAAACTTCATGCAAAAAGCGGGTGCATTGCGCGTTGCGGCACAACTGGGTATTGCCATCGTTGCGCCGGATACGAGTCCGCGTGGAGATGGTGTTGCCGACGATCCAGCACAAAGCTATGATTTAGGGTTAGGCGCAAGTTTCTATGTTAACGCGACGCAGGAGCCTTGGAATAAGCATTATCAAATGTACGATTATATTGTTAGTGAGTTACCGGCCGTCATCGAAACACATTTCCCCGTGACCTCCCAACGTGTTATTAGCGGTCACTCAATGGGAGGGCATGGAGCCATGGTAGTTGCGCTTCGCAACCCGGAGCGCTATACATCCGTAACCGCCTTTAGCCCCATATGTAACCCCATTAATTGTCCTTGGGGTATCAAGGCATTTAACGCTTACCTTGGCGGCGATGTCGATCAATGGCGTCGATACGATGCTTGCGAATTGATCGCTGCTTCTGATCAAACTGTCCCAATGTTGGTCGAGCAGGGTGCTGACGATAATTTTTTGCATGAGCAGTTAAACCCGCAGGCTTTGGTTGCCGCAGCAAAAAATGCGAACTACCCCTTAACGTATAATAGGGTCGATGGTTACGATCACAGCTATTATTTTATTTCTAGTTTCATTGAGCAGCACCTGTTATTCCACGCCAGGCATTTGGGTGTCGTAGACCCCTTGCCGGCGAATTAACAAAGGGTTGTACTGCTGTTAATCTCATTCTTAAGTGAGCTTGTACGGTTAAGCTAAATTGATCTGTCATCAAAATAGTATGGAGTGACCAGTTGTCATGCACTTTTGTCTCCTGTTCGAGAGCGTCAATCGACACAGATAGTCTCGCCTCCGTTGCCGAAAATTCTGCCTTACGTTAACCGAAGGTAGATTTCTTAGATTGATTTACCGGAAAAGCCTAGCGGTTTATAGTGGACTTTTCCTCGGTTGGCTTTTATTCTTCCACCCTCGAAATTAGCACGTTCCAGATAATGTTGTATCTCGTCGACTATCTTCATGCTCCTTCACTGCAGAATCGCGGCAGAAGAAGCGGAGCCGGTTACCGTTTTTAAGTCTATTTAATTGATTCCGATCAACTAGTTAAACCATTTTAAGGAGAGAAAAACATGGCGTTAGCAAAGCGCATTGCTGTCACAGTTCCGGCAGGCCCTAATATCGAAGACACCGTTAAACGTATCCAGTGGGCCGAAGCCAATGGCATTCCCGATGCCTGGTTCAGCGATTCTGGCGCACCGGATTCACTGACCCAAATTGCCGCAATTGCGCATCACACTACGAATATCCGTATTGGCGTAGCGGTAACACCCGTCTACACACGCTCACCATCGGTTTTGGCGGCGTCGGCCAATGTTATCGGGCAGGTATTGCCCGGCCGTTTCATCATGGGACTCGGATCCTCAAGTCAGACAATTATGGGAAAATTCAACGGCATTCCTTTGGAAAAACCCTTAACCCGAGTCAAAGAAACTGCCCAACTCGTGCGTACCATGCTGAAAGGTGAAAAGACCGGCTTTAACGGTGTTACCTTAACGAGCAACGGATATCGACAAGCACCACTCGACAATCCTCCGCCGATTTATCTGGCTGCACTCCGTGAAAACATGATTGAAATGGCCGCGGAAGTGGGCGACGGTGTTATCTTTAATTTGTGGCCCAAGGGCGCATTGCCAAAAATGATGGATCACGTACGTATCGGTGCGGAGCGCGCAGGTAAAAATCCCGAAGACATCGAGATTGTCAATCGGGCGATGGTCTTGTGTACCGATGACAAAGCCTACGGTCGCAGCTTATTTCGTGCGGCATTTGCACCTTATTTCGCTACCCCAGTTTACAATAAGTTTTTGGCCTGGGCGGGTTATACTGAAGCGGCGAATACCATCACTGAGGGGTGGGCCGCTAAAGATCGCGAGAAAACAGGTGGTGCCTTGACCGACGAGCTGATCGATGAAATTGCGATAATCGGCACCCAGGATGAAATTCAAGCCCGTATCCAGTCAGATGCAGATGGCGGTGTTCACACCCATATCATAGCGCCATTGGCTGCTACAAAAGAAGATCTAGATAGAACTTTTGAGGCTTTTACGAGTAAGAATTTTCAGTTTTCCTAGCCTCTGAGGATTAAGCTTCTACTTTAGTTAAAACTGGCTGCAGGGAATCTCTCGAGGCAGCCAGTTTTCACTTTAGAATCCTTCCTAATAGAGTTCTCACTAATAGAGTCCTGCCTAAATACTTCGTTATTGCTTAAGCCGTTCTTCAATTCCCTCGAAAATTGCACCGAACTCGTCTGTCTGTCACAATCTCTGCGGCCAGCACTTCATAATAAGTAAAATAATCCCTGGAGCAGGAATAATGGATAAAAATAGACTCGCTATCGCTGTAACTTTCGTGGGAATTGTCGGGCTAACAACGGCTTGCTCAAAAGCAGAAGATGCAAAACCCAGCGCAAAAACGATGGGAGAATCTGCTCAGTCGTCGGTACAGCACTCCCCAGAATCTGATACTCCACCGGTCACTTCGCGTTTTGGCGGTGGTAGTTTAAAAATGCCGGCAGACATTATAATCGCTCATCCAGAGGCAAATGCTGAGCGTAATGCCTATTTCGGAGACCTTCACGTTCACACGACTTATTCTTTTGATGCCTTTGCCTTCGGAACGGTTGCGACGCCTTATGACGCTTATCGATATGCGAAGGGAGAAGCCATTAAGCATCCGGGCGGGTTTGACATGCAACTACGTAAGCCCCTCGATTTCTATGCAGTAACTGATCATGCAATGTTTCTTGGCGCCGTTCCCGCTGCGGCAGATACCGCTACTGAATTTTCCAAATACCCTCATGTCAGTGGCTTGCATAACTTAAATGTCAAAGACAATCTCACCACCCCTAGTATTCCCAGTCGCTCCGCTGCGTTTAGTGACTTTTTGCCGAAGACTCTCGCCGGTATTATCGACGGAACTATTGGCGTCGAAATGGTTAACGACATTGCTCGTGAAGCTTGGACGGATACGATCAAGGCTGCTGAGCAATTTAATAAACCGGGAGAATTCACAACGTTTGTTGCCTACGAATACACAACTTCTTCCGACGATCGCGGCAACTTGCACCGCAACGTCATCTTTCGCGGGGCAGACAAACTTCCCGCTATGCCTTTTTCACGTTTTCATAGCCAGAATCCGGAAGGACTATGGGACTGGATGGATGGTTTACGGGAACAGGGTATAGAGACCCTAGCGATTCCTCATAATTCCAACGGTTCTAATGGGCAAATGTTTAAATTGGTCGATTGGGCTGGAAATCCGATGGATGATGATTATGCCGAACAACGACTGCGCAATGAGCCGTTGATTGAAATAACTCAAATTAAAGGGACCTCGGAAACCCATCCGATGCAGTCTGATACCGATGAATGGGCGAACTTTGAGATAATGCCTTATCGCGTTGCAACGACCCTTCCCAGTGAGCCAACCGGCTCTTATGTTCGCGAAGCGCTGCTGAATGGTATTGCCTTCGAAGAAAAGGGCATTTCCAACCCCTATAAATTTGGTTTTATAGGGTCCTCCGATACGCATAACGCGGCAATATCGGATGACGAAAGTAATTATTTTTCTAAAGTGGGGCTGCTCGATGCAACCGGAGAGTTGAGGGGGTCTGTGCCACTATCGGCTGAGAATGAGAAATTATTAACGGTTGCTGCGGCCGAAGGCATAACTAACATAAAGGAGATAGAAGGCAGTAAATACATTTCGGGCTCTTTTGATACCTGGGGTGCTTCGGGCCTTGCCGGGGTTTGGGCGGAAGAAAATTCTCGAGAGGCCATTTACGATGCACTGCGGCGAAAAGAGACTTTTGCTACGTCGGGTCCACGTATAAGAGTGCGTTTTTTTGGTGGTTTTGGTTTTGATAAATCCCTGTTGGATGACAAAAATATGGTAACCCGGGCTTATGCCGAGGGTGCTGCAATGGGGTCGGATTTACTAGCTAAAGGTGACGGCGCGCCTAGCTTTGTCGCATGGGCAATACAGGACACCAGTTCCGCTGCGCTGCAGCGCTTACAGGTTATTAAAGGTTGGACAGTCGATGGTAAAAATCATGAGACTGTTTACGACGTGGCCTGTTCGGATGGGGGTGCGATCGATCCTGCGACTCATCGATGTGCCGACAATGGTGCAACAGTTGATCTGACAGATTGTTCTATCTCGGCCAACGTAGGAACTTCAGAACTTAAGACGGTTTGGACCGACCCCGATTTTGATCCCTCGGTTCGTGCTTTTTACTATGTCCGTGCGCTGGAAAATCCGACCTGCCGGTGGTCGACATGGGATGCTATTCGGGCAGGGGTACCTCCTCGTCCAGATCTTAATAGTACAATCCAGGAACGGGCCTGGTCCTCCCCAATCTGGCTAGTGCCTAACAAATAAGCTGTTCCTATCTAACCTGGGATTCATCTAATTAATCCCAGGTTTACGATTGTTCCAGATTTAAGATTATTCCAAGTTTAAAAGTATAATAGTGCGAGAATCGCTCGCTCGGGAAGTTGTGACAAAAAGCCGAGCCAGTTCGGTGTTCGACCTACACAAAATTTCCGTCGTTTACGCACCCTGAAATATTACCAAATTCACTAACTTTTTTTCCACGATTATAGTGTTAGTTGGGAGTGTTTGGTTCGAAGTAAGACAATAAAACGAGTATCATGTGTGCGCTCGGGTAATTGTGCGACTTAAAGTAGTCGAATACATAAGTCTGGTTTCTGACGCTCCTATGGTGTTTTTTACCGAAACGGGTTTCGATATCCCTAGTAATCATAACGTCGAATTACATCTACGGATTAGATATACAGTCTGATTCGAGCGACAAATCTGAAAAGAATAAGTAGAGGCCAAATATGTTGAGATCGATGACGGGTTTTTTCGTTCGTATTGCGGAGCGGTGGATGCCAGATCCCCTAGTCATAGCGATCGCTTTGACCATGGTTTGTTTTGGCGGCGCGGTAATATTTACGCCTTTTAGCGCAGTGCAGACGGTAGATGCGTGGGGTGAGGGGTATTGGAGTCTACTGCGGTTTACTGCGCAAATGATTCTCGTGCTGGCACTGGGACATGTCGTTGCGCATACACGTCCGGTAAACAAAGTCCTGGTCATGATGGCTGGGCTTGTGACCTCAGCGCGCGGAGCCTACATCGGATTAACGGCTTTAGCTTCCCTTTGCGCATTAGTCTCCTGGGGTATCGGTTTAATTGTTCCGGCGGTTTTAGCGCGGATAATTGCTGAAAATTGTAGGGAGCGAGGCATTCGCATTCACTTTCCTCTGTTGGTAGCGTGTGGGTATTCGGGGTCGGTGGTTGGTATGCAAGGTCTATCTGCGTCAATTCCATTGATTTTAAATACACCCGATCACTTCCTGGTGGAAAAAATCGGATTGATCGGATTAGAACATACGATTTTCTCTCCCTGGAGTCTTACGATTGTCGTCGCGATACTTCTTTGCTTGCCGATAGTGCTCAGTTTGGCCGCACCGGACGACAAAGACATTGTTGAAATGCCCAAATCTGCTGACTTGCATGAAGAAAAACTTGAAGTCATTGATCGAAGCAATATGACACCTTCCCAAAAGCTGGAAAGCATGCGCCTTGTGACGCTGGTGCTGGGAGCGTTTGGAGCCTTCTATGTGGTTCGTTTTTTCCTGACTGGCGGGTCCCTGAATCTGAATTCACTGAATATGATATTTGTGGTGTTGGGGTTATTATTTGCCGATTCGACCAAACATTATATAGAGCTATTGTCTAACGCAGCAAAAGTGGCGGGACCATTTTTGATACAGTATCCATTATATGCGGGATTAATGGGAATGATGGCTGCTTCCGGACTAGCAGAAATGTTCGTCTCTGGCTTTGTTTCTATTTCGTCGGCGGACACTCTGCCTATTTTTACGTTTTTTTCAGCCGCTCTGCTAAATCTATTTATTCCTTCAGCCGGCGGCCAGTGGGCAGTGCAAGGGCCGATCATGACCGAAGCCGCCTTGCAGCTTGGAGCTGACATACCACGGGTCGCTATGGCCGTTGCGGTGGGTGAAGTGTGGACCAACGCCATTCAACCACTATACGCAGTACCTGTGTTGGCCATTGCGGGGCTGCATATTCGCGACATCATGGGATATTCGGTTTTGGCGCTAATGGTAAATGGAGCAATTTATTTGACAGCGCTCACATTTTTCTAACGACCTGATTCATTGATTCATTGATTCATTGATTCATTGTTTCATTGGTTGATTGTTTCATTGATTCATTGGTTTTGCTCGAGACCTTGCGGAAAAATGATGTGAAACATAGGTCTGGGCATAGACCAAGATATAGACCTGGATCTAGACATGGAAATAGGTAGAGACTCATATTTATTGTAGCCGTCTACTAACCGTGATGCCGATTCCGCAAGAGTTGATTTAAGTGATTGCTCTGTTAGTGCGAACTCCGGGGAGAAAAAATCACCTATGTAGGCGCGCGACCCGACTTTTGTTCATCGGGCGCGGCCCTAGAGTTCGTCAATTTTCTCAAGTCTTACATCTTAATATCGCAGCGCAAGTCGGTTAAACTTTACTGAATTTAATCACGCAATCCAAACAAAGAGACTATCGATAAACAATGGCTATTACGGCAAAATTTTTCCGGGACCCTTTCATACAATTTTTGTTTCTTGGCAGCATTGTCTTCTTCCTTTTTTCATTCTTGTCTGGTGGCGGTGACAACAACAAAATCATTGTTGTTAGTCATGCAGATGTTGCTAGATTAGAGGCCCAGTGGACCAAGCAATATTCAAAGCCACCGACGCCTGAGCAAACAAGAGCTATTGTCGACCAATTTATTCGGGAGGAGATTTTCTACCGTGAAGCTCGTAGTCTGGACTTGGGCGAGGACGACATTATCGTGCGACGGCGTATGGTGCAAAAGTATCAGTTTTTATCGGAAGATATCTTGCAGATTGACGAGCCGTCTGAAGAAACATTGCGAGTCTATTTTCAGGCAAACAGTGAACGCTATATTACTCCGCAGAAAACGTCTTTTCGTCATGTTTATTTTAAAGATAATGACAGCGCGAAAAAGGTCGATCAGTCGAGAGCTCGTACTTTGGCTGAGCAAAGCCTTAAAAGGCTAAATGACGGAGATGTCGACTCGATAGCCTGGCGAACCGAAGGTCACGCTTTTATGTTGCAGCGGGAATATGCCGCACGGGATGACAAGGATGTCGGCGAGTTATTCGGTATCAAATTCTCGCAAAGTTTGTCTCTTTTGAAAGTAGGAGGTTGGGCTGGTCCAATACAATCAGCTTACGGCTGGCATGTCGTCAATGTTATTGCCAGATCAGAACCCCGAGCGCAACGTATGACTGATATTCGTTCTGACGTTCTAACAGATTATCTGTCTAGTCAGAGAATGAAAAACAATAAGGAGTTTTATCAGAAAACCAAAAATGCTTACCAAATAATCTACGAAAACGCGGAGCTCTCGCCAGTTCCTGCAGGAAAACTGTAGTGAATCGAATGCTTCAAATTGTCGTAAAACCGTTGCTGGTATTGTTAGCACTTAATGTCTTTGCGTCTAGCCTGGTGTCGGGTCATGAAATTAGACCGGCCTATTTAAAGCTGACTGAAGTAAATGGAGGGTTCTCTGAAATCCAGGCGCAAGATACAGATGCAGATGCAGATGAAGGTGAAGGTGAAGGTGAAGGTGAAGAGGCGTTTTCCGATCTCATGGGTTACGAAGTTGTCTGGAAGCAACCGATACGATCTGGTGAACGTTTACAGGTTGAACCCGAACTGCCGTTGGCGTGTCGAGAGGTTGCTCGCGGTCTCGGCGAAAACACTAAATATTCATTGGTTCATCGTTGGAAAGTTAACTGTAGTGAACACGGGCTACAGGGAAAAACTATCGCGATTAGTGGTCTTGACAATACATTGGTCGACGCTTTTGTTGAAATCGTGTTTGTTGACGGGGGTGTTCAATCACATATTCTAAAGCCCGGATCATCTTCTTTTACCGTTGAAAATAGTGGTCGGAATTCAGACATTGTCAGCTATCTGCGACTTGGTGTTGAGCATCTGTTACAGGGGTTTGATCATATTCTCTTTATTATCGGCCTGGTTTTACTCGTCAGAACGCCGCTAAATTTGGTTAAAGTCGTCACCTCTTTTACGATAGCCCATAGTCTAACGCTTGCCCTGGCAACGTTCGGCATAGTGAATTTGTCTCAAGCTTCGGTCGAAGCGGTCATTGCCTTAAGTATCATGTTTCTAGGAGTAGAACTCGTTCAGGCGCAATTTGTCAGCGAACGGTTTGGCGCGGGTTCAGAAAATCAGAGCATTATGCAGCGGTATCCATGGGCTATTACATTCGTGTTCGGCTTGTTACATGGCTTCGGGTTTGCTGGGGCTTTAACTGAAATTGGCTTGCCGCAGGAGGCTGCTATTTGGGCCTTATTGTTCTTTAATATCGGTGTTGAAATTGGCCAGTTGATCATCGTGGCGGGAATGCTAGTACTGTTTGCTATACTTACTGCGGCAAAGGTAAACCTGCCTTTGATGGTCAAGCGAATACCGATCTATGGAATTGGAACGTTGGCGGGGTTTTGGTTTGTTGAACGGTCGTTAAATGTTTTACAGCTTACTTGATGCTAAATAAACTACTCACGTTGTTAAAGCCCGCGCCAAACTGGCGAGATTTACTGGCGGGTTTTACGGTAGCGCTCATTTTAATCCCCCAGTCGATAGCTTATGCGGAACTCGCTGGATTGCCGCCTATCCAAGGTCTATACGCCGCCATTTTTCCTCTTGTTGTGGCCGCTATTTTTGCCTCTTCCCCCTGGCTTCAAACCGGACCAGTGGCAATGACCAGCATTCTTATTTTCGGGGCTTTGTCATCGCTCGCTGTTCCCGGTACAGAAGAATATATCAGCTTGGCTGCATTACTCGCATTGACCGTTGGCTTGGCACGCGTGGTTATAAGTTTCGCGCGAGCAGGTTTTGTCGTGTATTTGATGTCACAGCCTGTGCTGGATGGTTTTACTACCGCGGCTGCAGTACTCATTTTATCTACTCAAATCCCTGCATTTTTTGGGGTAGACACGGCGGGGGGAAATGTCTTAGTCAGTCTGATATCTGTTTTTTCTGCGCCTGCTCAATGGTCAGTTCAATCTATGCTTTTAGGTATGATGACCATCGTGCTGCTAGTGATTGGGAAGCGAATTCATGCTTTGTTCCCTGGCGTATTGTTGGCGGTCATTTTAGGCATTGCGTACCAGCGCTTATTCGACTGTCAATGTGAAACGATCGGTTACATTCCCATTGATCTGCCAGAAATATCATTGGCTCTTCCCTGGCACCGAATCGATGAGTTAATTTTGCCAGGCTTTGTCATTGCGTTGGTCGGCTTTGCTGAACCGGCGGCAATAGCGCGTACCCTCGCAGCGTCAAATAGAAGGCCGTGGAGTGCTAATCGCGAATTTCTTAGCCAGGGGGCCGCCAATTTAGTCGCTGGTATAACCAGTGCATTTCCCGTTGGAGGTTCTTTTTCCAGAACTCTAATTAGTCATACTGCAGGTGCCACCTCTCGTTGGAGTGGCGCGATTACCGGGCTTGTAGTCTTAGTATTTTTGCCCGCTGCCAATATTTTATCGTCGCTACCGAAAGCTGTTTTGGCTGCGATAATCATTGGCGCTGTTTTTCCTCTCATTAAGTTTGGTCCTTTATTGCAGTTGATGCGCAGTTCACGTGCCCAGTCGTTGGTAGCATGGGTGACATTCTTGTTAACTCTGATATTGTCGCCGAGAATTGACCTCGCCGTGTTATTTGGTATGGGACTTGGAATAGCGGTGCATTTGTGGCGCGAAAGGCGCATCAACATCGTGAGTCGCTATGTGGAGCACACTTTGCATTTGGAGCCAACGGGCGTACTGTTTTTCGGGTCGGCAAACAGTCTCGATGAAACACTCGTCGAGGAACTGGTGAAACATCCCGATGTGGAGACGCTAATTCTTGATTTACGTAGACTGGGTCGTATCGACTATACCGGTGCGTTAGTTATTCAACGAGTTGCTACCGAAGCTGAACTTGCCGGCTTGGAAGTTCAGGTTATTCCCGGTCAGCCCCCCCAAGGCGCTCGTTTACTACGCCGCGTATTTGGCGAAGGGTCCAACTGGATTGTCGAGCCCTAAGGTTTGACTACGTTTCCAATAGCCCAGTTACAATAAATACAATCAACGAAAGGCGCTGGAATGAAGAGAAACAATCAGCTCATGCCGTATCTGCCTCATTGGTATCGAAACGCTCCTGTCACCGTGGATTACTAGTCATTTTCCTAGTGGTGCTTTTACTGTGGAACGATGTAAAACCTGATTCGACGCTATCGCATTTTTGGACCTTGTCTATTGCGTTGGGAGTATTGACGGTGTGAAAAATTAGCGCTAGTGTAATGTAGATGATTCGTTGATTGACAATTCAAATTTAGGGACTTTTTATAAAACCGGGAGACTATAATGAGACTTTTTTGCCGCCCATCTGTGGCGCTTATCGCATGCCTATTTTTAATACCTTTCTCAGCTAATGCAGCTTTTTTTGATACTAAAACCAAGAAGGGAGAAGGGGGAACAAAAGTTACCGACCTGACAAAATGTTCAACGCCTATCGGAACTGCCGCACTTCAGGAACCAGAATTTCCGATGTATCACCACTATGGACTCAAGAAGTCGCCGACACCTATGGTTAAGCTATTGATGTCAAAAAGTAAATGTTTCAAGGTGCTTGCACGTGGTCAGGCCGTTCGATCAATGAAATCTGAGCGTGCATTTGCAGACGATGGGGAGCTTCAAAAAGGTAGTCGCATGGGTGGCGGTCAAATAAAGGCGGCCGACTATATCATTGTTCCCAGCATCGTCCATGAAGATTCCAATGCCGGTGGCAAAAACATTGGTGGTGCTATCGGCGGGTTTATCGGTGGTAAACTCGGTGCAGTGGCTGGAATGTTAAAGAATAAAAGCCTCGAGGCACAAGTCTTGCTGGAAGTGGTTGATCTGCGTACCAGTGAGCAAGTCGCAATTGTTGAAGGTAGCGCTAAAAAAAGTGACCTAACATTTGGTGCTGGCGGTTTCTTTGCCATAGCGGGTGCACTGGGTGGAGGCTATGAAGATACGGATATTGGAAAAATCGTGACTGCGGCATTTATTGACGCTCACAATAAACTTGCCGATGAGCTCGGCGGTATTGCGCCGGGATCAGCCGCCGCCGCAGACAACGCCGGTTACATGATAAGTACCAATGTTAAAATGCGGGGTGGACCTACTACAAAGGCGCCGGACCTTGGTACGATGTACGAAGGTACAGGAGTGATTCTTACGGGAGTGGAAAACGGCGAATGGCGAGAAATAGAAGCCATGGGGAAAACAGGCTGGGTTAAGCAAATGTACCTTACACGTTGATTTGTTTCTAACTAATGTGAATTGACCGTCGGTGCGAAGGCTTTGCAAAAAGCAGCAAGCGGTGACCCTGATTTCAAAGGTGTGCTTTGCGTTCAGTCCTTTTAAAGTCGGCGCGAGATCTGTAAATCGATATCCCGGCCAATTCACCCTAGGCGATAATTCGCTTTAACCTTAACCTTAACCTTAGCCATAGCCATAGCCATAGCCATAGCCATAGCCTTAACCTTAATCTAGTCCAATGCTGCGAGTGCTGTCTCGATCAGTTCCTTGGTTTTTTTGCCGACCGGCATGATGGGCAATCTGACTTTCTCTTCACACAAACCCAATAAGAATGCAGCATACTTGACCCCAGCCGGGCTAGGTTCCAGAAAAAGAGCTTTATGTATTGGGACGAGTTTTTGATGCAATTGTAGCGCTCGAGTATAGTTGCCTTCCTTGCAGGCGTTCTGCATCTGAGCACAGAGCTTTGGCGCTATATTGGCTGTGACGGAAATACAACCTTGGCCGCCCATTGCATTGTAGGCAAGCGCTGTCATGTCCTCGCCGGAAAGATAGCTAAAAGGTTTAGTTATTCCCAGTTGTTCGAGACTGATTCGTGCCAGGTCGGCAGTCGCATCTTTCACACCGACAACACGGGGCAATTGGGATAACACCGCCATCGTTTCCGGTAATACGTCGACAATTGTTCGCGGTGGTACATTGTAAATGATCATCGGTATGTCGGTATTATCGTGGATGTATTTAAAGTGCTCTAACAAGCCCAATTGCGAGGGGCGGTTGTAGTAACCGGCGACACAAAGAACGCCGTCAGCACCTATTCTTTGCGCTGTTTGTGCGTAGTCTAATGCTTCTATCGGATTATTAGATCCTGCACCAGCGATCACCGGGATACGGCCATCAGCCTCCTCGACGACGATTTTCAAGACCTGTTTGTGTTCTTCACTCGTTACCGTTGAAGCTTCACCGGTCGTTCCCACTGGAACCAGTCCAGATGTTCCGCTTTCTATTTGCCAATTGACCATCTTTACGAGGGATTCCTCGTCAATTTCTCCATTTTTGAAGGGCGTTACCATGGCGACATAAGATCCACAAAACATTATTATCTCCTTTTTTGAGCAAAAAAAAGCCCGGTTGCAAAAATGCGACCGGGCCCCTAACTGTAATTTTTCTGTTTAATTACACACGCGAAGCACGGCTGCAGATCTTTGTTTGACAGCTTTTCGTTTCAATTTTGTATTGCTTGTGTGTCGTGTAGTCATGGTTTCGATGGTCGATATGTTTGTTCGGATAATTGCCGTGCAGAATAACATTCGTAAACGAGAATTCAAACAGTTTTTTCCCACGAACTGCTCACGGAGTTCTATGAGCCGAGGATAGCAGCCAGAAAATTTTCTGGTCTTTCTTTTTCACGGCTCCAGGTAAAAGAGTTAAGCAAATTTCCGCTGCAACCAATCGATGATGATCCTATTTACCTCCTCCGGTTTTTCTTGCTGTGTCCAGTGGCCACAATCCTTAACGGTATATTTTTCTAAATCTGCTATAAAGTCTTCCATGCCGTCCGCGGAGGAGGGCGGTAAGATGACATCATTTTCCGCACCGATATAGAGGCTTGGCACATCGATTGTTAAAGCTGCGTCTTTCATGATTGTGCCCATTTTTATCGCGTTACGATACCAGTTTAATCCTCCTGTAAAACCGGTAGCTGAAAATGTATCGCTAAAATATTGGATCACATCCTCCTGTAGGAAAGGTTCCGCGACCATTTTCCGGTTGCTAATTAAAGTCAATAAATCGAGTTGCCGTTCTGGCGAATTTTTAGGAAGTCGTGCAAATATACTCTTGTTCCAAATACCGCCCCGGCTCAGCATAAACTCCATGGAGAAGCGTACGTCCTTCTCCAACACGGCTTCGGCGCGTCCAGGTTGCATAAAGGTCATTGCATAATAATTGGGAGACATTGTAATTGGAGATTTTTCTCCGCGTTCGGCTGGAGGAAGGTTGGAAGGTCGAGAGGCTGGAGTATTTAATCCAATTATTCCGAGGCAGCGGTCAGGATGTAATCTTGCCATGGACCAAACGATACCTCCCCCCCAGTCGTGCCCGCAGAAAATGGCCTTATCAATGCCTTTCGCATCTAACATACCAATAAGGTCGTCACATAAAAACTGGATGTCGTATTGGCTGTTGTCAGCAGGGCCGCGTGTGAGACCGTAGCCTCTTTGGTCTGGCGCGATAGCGCGGAATCCTGAATCACTTAAGGCCTTAATTTGATTGCGCCAGGAAAAAGCCAATTCGGGAAACCCGTGACAAAATACGACTGGAATACCTTGTCCCTGTTCGTAAACTGCCATGCTAATGCCATTGGTTTTTACAAATTCTGGCTTCGGCATATAAGGTGCTGGTTTCACCAATGGGACGGTCTCAGACCAAAGCGGATAAGAGGGAACGAGGCTAAGTAGGCCGCTCGCAGTTGAAATTTTTATAAACTCACGGCGAGATTTCAGCATCATCTGATTCCTTTTATGTGGCCGATTTCTAAACAATTATGCAGCTTGTGAAGCTAACAAAATACTGTAGGATGATCAATTATTAGCGCTAGTCAAATGATGAATTATCGTTAATTTTTGAAATCAATTTTGGGAGTTATGTCATTAAAGTCGTCAGTGTATTAGGGAGTGGGTGGCTCGGGCTGCCTTTATCGAAACAGTTGCTTTCGAGGGGAGTCGAGGTAAAGGCATCGACCCGTTCAGAAGTGCGTTTGCAGGAGATCTCGGCTATCGGCGCGGAGCCATACGTTGTTGATATTCACCAGCTCACCGATAATATCGGTACTTTCCTGCAGGCGGAACTTTTGATCATAAACATAACGTCCAAAAGCATTGCGGATTTTTCTGGTCTTCTACGTGAGATTGAAAAATCGGAAATAAAAGAAGTGCTTTATATCAGCTCTACGTCGGTCTACAAAAGTCATAACGTTACGGTGTCAGAGTCGCAGGGTCAGGAGTCCGAGGACAGTCTGTTGTTTCAGATAGAAAACCTATTTCGGCATTGCGAGTCGATTGAAACTACTGTCGTTCGTTTCGGGGGGTTGATTGGATACGGCCGTGACCCAGGCAATTTTTTCCGAAAGGGGAAGCGTGTTCAAAATCCAGAGTCTCCGGTCAATCTCATCCATCGTGATGACTGCATTGGCATAATTGAAGCGATTATTTTGCAAGAAAGTTGGGGAGACACGTTTAATGCGTGTGCAGATACGCATCCAACAAAAAGAGAATTCTATACTAAGGCGGCCTTGCGCATTGGAAACCCTGCCCCACAGTTTGAGGAATCCGGAGTCGATTCTTTCAAATTGGTGAGTAGTCAAAAGGTAAAAGACAAACTCGGTTATCAGTTCAAAGTTCCAGATCTGATGGCGATTTGAGACAGGCGCCAGCGTTCGCGTCTACGTTTTATTACAGGGCAGTGAGTTTGCGAAGATAGAGCGGTCACAAGGTGTTTGCGTTTAGGGAAAAGGGTTACCTAAATTGCGGTGCCGGTTAATTTTACGGATTGATTTCTACGAATTAGATAGTCAAATGAATCTCTGTACGAACACCGCTCGTACTATTTCATGTTACTTCCCTGAAAAACACTTGCATGGTCAGATTCCTCTCGTTAGTCTTCTTCCTACAGAATTTAAAAGGCTATCTATTATGAGCGCTATACCTACTATAGACATGCGGAATATTGACGCCAAGGCATTGCGCGACATTGACGTGGCTTGTCGAGATCACGGTTTCTTTAAGTTGATCGGACACGGTTTAAACGACCTCATTGATCAAATGTGGGAGCAAACCAGTCTTTTTTTTGCCTCGCCTCGTGATCTGAAAGTTTCAGTGATGCGAACCGAAGAGAACGCATTTGGATATTACGATCGAGAGCTCACAAAGCAAATGCGTGATCAAAAGGAAACGTTTGATTTTCATGGTAATGCCGCCTGGGAGAAACAGCCGACATTGTGGCCCGACAAAGAAAGCAATGATTTGCAGGAGATGGGACTCCAAGCTTTCGAATCAACACTAAAAGAGTATTATGCAGCCAATACTGTTTTGGCTGAGAAAGTCCTGCAATTAGTCTGTCGTGCCATGGGTAAAGAAGCGAGTGAACTCGATACCCTGTTTGCAAAAAAACATACGAGCTTGGCGCGGCTCAATCATTATCCGTCATATGATCCCCTGCCGGAAAAAGAACGGGACGGGATTAACAAACTCGGTGATATGGCTCTTCATCACCATACCGATCCCGGCGGAATTACCTTATTGTATCAAGACAATATTGGCGGTTTGCAAACCCTGTCGGAGTCCGACGGCTGGATTGACGTTCCTCCCGAGGAGTATTCATTTGTGGTTAACCTCGGAGACTTAATGCAGGTATGGTCTAATGATCAGTATAAAGCCGCAGTGCATCGTGTCGTTCCGGTCCCTTCAGGTTCATCGCGTTACTCTATTCCCTATTTCTATTCCCCCGCCGGCAGTGCCCCTATTGAGTCTCTGATAGACGATCAGGAATCCCATTATCGAACGTTCACATGGGGAGAATACGGCAAGGCGCGATCCTACGACAATTTTTCAGATCTCGGCAAGGCGGACACACAAGTCACGGATTATCGTCTGGGGCAGTGAATGTTGGTTGCGGTGTTACGCCGCTTTACAGTTGAGTTGTGGGTGCGCCCCTGTAGCGTAAAATTTCCTTGGCGAACCGCTGCCCCATTCGACGATAGCCCGCCGGATTAGGATGTAGATCATCGGGTAAGTCTTTCGCGTCATCTTTGTTAAACAAGCTTAGGCCGTTTAAGTAGAATAGGTTTTGGTCTCCCGCTTCATGCCTCTTTTTAACAAGATCCTCAATAATATCGCGGACTCTTGTTAATGTTAGGCAGCCCCCTTGAATTTCTTCGTGGCCTGTCAGCGTCTTGAATTGTCCGTTAGAGTCGGGAATAGTAGGTCCCGGTTGGGTTTCCGCACTGGGACAGTAAATCGGAGAAATGAGTACAATCGGTGTATCTGCATGGCCCTCGCGGATGGTATCGATAAACCCATGTAGAGTTGGAGTAAAGACACGTTCTCGCATCGAATCCATGTTGATAATGTTGATTCCGGTTTTTATTGTAATGAGATCAGTTTTTGTATCGCGTATTGTCCGAGCCACAAATTGATCTAAGTGGCATTGACCACCAAAGCCGAGATTCTGTAAGTGTATATTGTTAAGGTCAGCGGCCACCGCCGGCCACGAACCGGTGGGCTGATCCGCTTCCATACAATGGCTGATAGAACTTCCGTAATGAAGCCAGCGATTTTCTTGGGGAAGACTGACTGGATTAACAACATTGGCATTACGCAAATCCAGCTGTTGAATTTCAACGAAGGCATTGTGGGGTAACCAGATTTCACAGCGTTTTATGTGTTTACCCAGACCTGGAAAACTAACTATATAGGCATCACCTTTTTCCATTGTGTAATCTTCGGGATTGGTCCGATTGATGAGTATGGTGTTGCCGTTTCCGGAGCAGTAGCTGTCGACTAGTTTCCCGTCGACTTTCAAATCAAATACAACAGGCCTGGGCTCCTGCGGCGGGTAAAACATTCTAGTGGTTTGTACTCGAAGTTGAATGTCATCCGCATCGGTTTCGAATACGATTCTTACTCCCGAAGGCATCCTCACCACAGTGTTCATCATTTCCGGTATTTGGTTTCTTGTCCAGGCCGGTAGCCGTCGTGGGCTAATCCCGAGTGGCCTAACATCGAAATCATAGTGGCCAAAAAAGGAGACGGGGCCTGCTGCTAAGGAGTTCGCGTCGAATATCATGGGTTTTCTCGTTGATTGTTGTTAAGCGAGCCAGATTGGAGTCGCTGCTTCTTTATTTGCAAATAGTATAATCAATATCTTTGTTGGGTAGGTGATTATGAAGAATAAAAACACGTGTAGAAGCATAAACCGTACATTAAGGAAAATGAAATTGGGGGGGGGGTATAAGTTTCATCATATTGAGAACTATTTGAGCGGCAATACGTAGTGCCCGATTATGGAAACCTTTCGTGGAATACACGTTCGGTATCGGAAATCAGTTGTATCACAATAGGCATGAGCGCGTTAAAATATTCCGAAGCAACCCTCATACCACCCTATATCCGGCTAAACTCACTACCACTGATATCTATTATGAACAATCGTCCTGAAACAAAAGACTGGCGAACTCCGGGTAATTGTCTTGTATTAATGGCAGCTGCAGCGCCCTTTTGTTTTGGCATATGGATGGCACTCCTAAATAATTTCAGCGTTGAGGTGGTGAAGTTTGGTGGTAGCGAAATCGGCATGTTACACAGCATCAGAGAGATACCGGGCTTTTTGGCATTCACCGCGGTTTTCGTATTGCTGTTATTAAGAGAACAGGTTTTTGCCCTGTTGTCTTTGCTTCTTTTAGGCCTGGGAGTCATGTCAACGGGTTTGTTTCCCAGCGAGTACGGTTTGTATATTACTACGCTCATTATGAGTATCGGTTTTCATTATTTTGAAACGGTGCAAATGTCCTTGTCACTACAATGGCTTAGCAAAGAAGAAGCGCCAAAATCATTAGGTCGTCAAATATCCTCGCGCTCAATTGCTTCAATTTTTGCTTACAGCGCGATTTGGTTGTTAATCGAAGTCTTTGAATTAGATTATATTTGGCTTTACCTCCTGGGTGGGGGAGTGACTATCTCTATGTGCTTGTTTATTTGGTTTAGTTTTCCTCGGATCGACGGGCATACTCCGCAAGTTAAGAAAATAGTCCTGCGTAAACGTTATTGGCTGTATTATGCGCTCACTTTTATGGGAGGCGCTCGCCGTCAGATATTTGTTGTTTTTGCCGGTTTTCTACTGGTGCAAAAGTTTGGCTACTCGGCGGCTAACATCTCTGCTTTGTACTTGATTAACTATGTTATAACGAGTTTTGTTGCGCCAAAACTCGGTGGAATTATCGGTCGGTTTGGGGAGCGTAATGCGCTTGTGTTCGAGTATGTAGGTCTTATTGCAGTCTTCTTAACCTATGCATTTGTTGAAAGTCCTATCGTTGCAGCAACGTTATATGTCATCGACCATTTGTTTTTTTCCTTCGCCATTGCCCAAAAAACGTATCTGCAAAAAATAGCTGACCCCGCTGATATCGCCGCAACGACAAGTGTTAGTTTTTCTATTAACCATATTGCGGCGGTTTTTATACCGGTATTGTTTGGAACGTATTTGTGGAGTTTGTCTCCCTCTTATGTATTCTTTGCTGGCGCAGCAATGGCCGTTGTTTCGCTGATCTTATCCCTAATAGTACCTCGGTTTCCGACGGAAGGTCACGAGACGATTTTTAGACCCCAACTTAATAAAGCGCCTCTGGCTGGCGGTTAATAACCGCTACCTAAACTCGGTCGTCGATTTAACGAAGATCAGAAAAATATCTAGCGAAAAAATTTCTATTGCACGAGGTTTTTGCAGTTTTTTCAGAGTCATTATGGCTAAGGCGGCTATTGCTGTCCGGCTGCTAAAGCCGGCTTCTCTGGAAAAATGAACAAGATATTCGTAGACGAAGGAAATTTTGCAACATAGAATAATCCTGGGAAGTCATGACATCTTTTCTTAGTATTGTTTAACACCACATCGTTAGATTCCGGATAAATAACAACAATTAATGATACACATCGAGGGAATTATGGGTAGATTAGAAGGAAAGGTAGCTGTTATCACTGGCGGGGCAGGCGGTATTGGCCGCGCTGCAGGCCAATTATATGCCAATGAGGGCGCTGATGTTCTACTCGTGGATCTCGATCAGTCGGCATTAGAAGACGCCTGTGCTTCCATAGCCAGTAATAAAGTCAGCTATTTTGTCGCAGATGTCACGAAATCAGATGACAATAAGGCAATGGTGGCTTGTGCTGAAGAACGTTATGGAGGGGTAGATATTTTTCTGGCCAATGCGGGCATTGAGGGCGATGTTTGTCCATTGGTCGATTATGATGAAGACCGTTTTGAGCAAGTGATGAACGTCAATGTCAAAGGTGTTTTCCTTGGTATGCAAGCCAGTATTCCCGCAATGAAATCACGAGGTGGTGGCAGCATTGTGATCACTTCATCGGTCGCCGGTGTCGGTGCGGCCCCGGGAATCAGTCCTTATGCCGCTAGTAAGCATGCGGTAATAGGATTAATGCGATCTGCCGCGAAGGAATGCGCGCCTGATAATATTCGCGTGAACACCGTCAACCCGTCACCGGTGGAGACACGCATGATGCGATCCATTGAGGAAGGTTTTGGTGATGGAGAAGAGCTTGCCGACGTAAAAGCGAGAATGGAAGCGAACATTCCTATGCAACGGTATGCCAACCCTCAGGAAATTGCTCAAGTCATGTTGTTTCTAGCCAGCGATGACAGTTCTTGGGTGACTGGGTCGATCAACATGGCAGATGGCGGTATGACGGCTTAAGCTTGGATAGAGTGGGGATGGTTTGGCGAACTGTCCCACTGTCGGTTTTTTATTTTGCTCTCTTTTAAAAGTAATACGTACTGCCTGTTCTATTGGCGATGCTAGCTGCCTGCCTATTCAAAGGAATGTTCAGTTATTGAACATTCCCACCACTATTCTTAGTTGAGGCCGATTAAAATGATAAAAGTGGACACGGGAACTGAAGAGTTATTGTGTGAGATTAGCGAACGAGTCGCTATTGTTACTTTGAATAAGCCGCATAAAAAAAATGCCCTAGGGGATGTTCTAACGCCTGCGCTACGTGAAATATTGCTGACTTTGGAAGCGGATAATCGAGTGGGTTGTGTCATGCTGACCGGTAGCGGTCATGCTTTTTGTTCCGGCGGAGATGTGAGTGGTATGGGGGGCTCTGAGGGGCCCCGTAAAACAAACCACGAAAAAGTGATTAATTTAACCCGAAAGCAAGAAACACTCACACTGCGTTTGTTTGAATTGGCTAAACCCACCGTTGCAGCTTTACCGGGTGCCGCTGCTGGAGCTGGCTTATCTATTGCTCTAGCCTGTGATCTTCGTATAGCCTGCGAAAGTGCCTTTTTAACAACGGCGTTTGCCAATATCGGTTTGTCTGGCGACTACGGAGCGAGTTGGTTTTTACCGCGTTTGGTCGGACTCTCAAGAGCCAAGGAGATGTTTTTCAGAGCCGAACGAATCAAAGCAACGGATGCGTTGGCCATGGGATTGATTAACCAAGTTTTTTCGGATGATACCTTTAGGGAAGACGCATTTAATTATGCTCGTCAAATAGCCAATGGTCCAGAGATGGCATTGGGCTTAATGAAGAAAAATTTGAATAGAGCTTTAGACCAACCGCTCGCAACATCTCTGGCAATGGAAGCACAACATTTGATTATGTGCGGAGGCAGCGACGAATCTAAAGAGGCAATCACGGCGTTTATGGAAAAACGACCACCCCAGTTTCACGGAGAAAAAGAATAGGGTCGCCGGACGGATCACCGACCTTCAACATAAAAAAACTTCTTAATCGATAGCTTCTGGACGGTCACTCATGATTCCTAACACTAGAAAGGTGACTGTGATTGTGCAAAGCTCGTCAGTTGTTCTTCAGTATTTTTTGTTAAGCTAATCAAAAACTGATTGTTTTCTATGCCTTCAAGCAGCGCGTTAGTTACATCTGATACCGTATCAAAGTCCGTACCGATATCGACCTCAGACGTTACATGGCTGCCTTTGCGGCCCCATGCAACGGAAGATCGCGGGAAAGCGGTATCCGTCATACGTGGAGCAAGGTAATGAACCTGAATACTGTATTGCCGGCAATAAACGGCCAATGCTTTAGCCATGCCCTGCAACGCGTATTTTGACGAAGCATAGGGCGCATTCATCCCGTTATTGTTGAATAGGCCGGCGGATGATCCGGTGATAATAATGATGCCGCTTTGTCGTTCAATCATGTCCGGAAGGAATGCATTGATGGTTCGCGTCGCGCCCATGACGTTAACGTCAAACAGGCGTTGCCATTCACTCATCGGTATTTTCTCGAATCGGCCTCCGGCGGCAACTCCTGCATTCGCCATAACAATATCCACTGGCCCTTGTCTGTTTGCTGCATCCCGTAATGTTAAAATGTCTTTATCCGAGCGCACATCACAACGTACCGTTGTCGCTTTTAGACGCTCAGCGGCGGAGTTGAGTTTTTCTTCATTGATATCGGCGATGACAACATCCGCATTTCGACTTTTGAAGGCTTCGGCAGCGTCCAGCCCAATGCCGTCTGCACCGCCGGTAATGACGGCGACTTTTCCGCTAAAATCCATTCCTTACTCCCAATAGAATTTTGTGTTCTACACTTTAGCCTTGGCGTGGATCGAAACGATCGATCAGGCCGGCAGTTTAATTGAATTATTCCTTGTCGCTGCCCAGCCATGACAGCAAGCGTACTTTCTGTTCATCCGTTGATTTTTCTTGGTCGAGTTTATTAACTTCGACCTCGGGGTTGGAAACTAAATCAATTTTCCGTAGAACCGTATCGCCGCGCTGCACGAACTCGATCACAGCGTTATCGCCCGGTTTGTATTGTTCAAGGGCTTTATCCCAAAGCTCTTGGGAGCGAATTGTTCGTCGCCCTAGTTTTACAATTTGATCGCCGCGTCCAATGCCTGCCCGATAAAGTGGCGTGCCGACAGCGGTGGTCGAGGCGACAATAGCCGCTTCTCCATTAAAGTTGAATTCTAATGGGCCCACATAAACCCGGTCTTTTTCCTTGCTTTCTAAGGATAATCCAAAAGCAGTTAATAGCTTTTGGAAATCCGGAATGTGCTGGCCCCGAACGTATTTCGCAAAGAAATTGCTAGCAAAGCCCTGATCGCCGAGCAACTTACCTAAAGTCATTTGCAGGTCTTCGGGAGTATAGGGTTTCTCGCTGGTGCCAAAGTCGCGCCACATCATCGTCATAAAGTCATCCAGTGATTTGTCTGGAAAATCTGATCTTATTGATAGATCGAGCGCCAACGCAAGCGCCCTGCCATAAATGTAGTAACTGAAAAATATGTTTCTAAAGTTCGTTTCGTCGATCGACGTTCCCGCGTCGGTAAACGGTGCCATCATACTGGAGCCTTCCGGTGAAAAATAACGACTGCCCGGTACAAGGTTCGCCTGGTTGACTATGCTCGATACGATTTCCAAGTACTCTTCGTGACTTGTCAGTTGGGCTCTTCTAATGAGCAAATCGCCGTAATAACTGGTAAACCCTTCTGCAAACCATAGGTTTTTGGTCATATTAGCTTGAGTGAAATCGAAAGGCTTAAGTGATTTAGGACGAATGCGTTCGACATTCCAGGCATGAAAAAATTCATGTGACAGAGTGCCTAGTTGTTTAAACTCTCCTTCATCTAATGAGATATTGTTTGTTAGCACCGTAGAATTTCGATGCTCCATGCCATCTCTGTCGACGTGCGGTAAATAGCAGGCAATAAACACATACTCTCCATAATCAAAATCCGGAAACTCACCAAAAACGTTCTTTTGTTCCATCACGACGGCTTTAGCGCGCCGAGTGAATTCCGCTAAGTCATCTTCGTTACCTCTATGATGAACCGCCAACTTAATACGATGTTTTTTGTTGTTATCGCCTTTGACTGTCCATTCACTGACTTGATGATCACTCAGTTCTATAGGGCTATCCATAAAATAGGCGAGTGTCGGAGCTGTGAAGGTATACTGGCTCTTTGTTTTCGGTAACTGCGTAGCCACTTTCCAATTTTTATCAAAAGGTTGGAATGTTACTTTTATCGGTCTGTTTTCGTGGCCTTTTGCCCACATAAACGTTGCCGGGATATTGAGGTGTGCATGGGTTCTGTCGACCTGGCTATAAGTTCCATCAGCTCTGTCGGCAAATAGGGTGTAGGTGATGGTAACTTGCCCGTCGTGACGACCAATATTCCATTGGTAGGGGTTAGGGCGAGAGATCGACAGGTCTTTACCTTTGCTATCAACGGCACTAACTTGATAAACGTTTTTTGCGAACTCGTGTAAAGCGTATCTCCCCGGTGATGATCGACTCATCATGACTTCCAAGGTCGGGGCTTTAATCTTCCTGAAAGTGGCCGAAATCCTGGCTTCATGATGGGCTGCGTTTTCAAACGAAACTTCATAGCTCGTTAAATTTTGTGCGAAACTTAGTGGGATTATTGTCAGTAATAGAATAACGAGTACTATTTTCATTTAGCTTCCTTCAAATGTTGTTAACGAACTGCCATTTCACGGTTCTAATAGTATTTGGTCGATGGAATAACTGGCCGGATGTAATCATCTTCACGATAATGAGCAAGGGGGTTAATCCAGAGGAAGTGGCGGTTTACCGCTTTTCCTGTCTTCCATTTAACAGAGAAAGTCATTAATCTGGGCGATCGACAAGATGGCCTGGTGGAGCCGATGATATGAAGCGAATAAATCGACATGACAAGCTGGCTCATTTGCTTCGTGTTCTTGTCGTACAGATTACCGTCTTTCTCACCGCTTGTTCCAGTGTACCGAATGTACCAGTGCCTCAAGAAATATCAAGATTTTCTGTTCGTTACGATGAAGCTTTTGCTAGTCGGCCCGATATTATTGCTGTAGAAGAACTCCATGAAATTTCCGTCGAGCAGCGACAGCATTTTCTTGACTATTTTCACGACAAGAAAAGAGAGAAGATTGCTACTCATGAGAGGTTAGCTGCCTATCTAGAGAATTTCACCGACAAATTCCTATACGAAAACGAAACCTATACGGCGGAGCAGACCTTAGCGCTTTCCCGCGGGAATTGCATGTCGCTGGCTACCTTAACTACCGCATTGGCAGATCTTGCCGACGTCGAGGTCGGCTACCAATTGGCAGATTCGACACCGGTTTTTAGTTTTCGAGACAGTGTTGTGATTAAAGGTGTACATGTTCGTACCAAGCTTTACGATCCAAGTTTTGTTCCCGAAGAAGGTCGGTTTTACCTGCGAAGACCTGGCCTGAAAATAGATTACTTTCCAAGTGGCGCGGAACGATTCATAAGCAATGTTTCAAAAAATAATTATGTCTCCAGATATTATCTTAATCTCGCTGCCGTTGCGATCAGGGAGAAAAACTACTCTCGTGCATACTGGCTCGCTATCGAGTCTCTGGATATTTATCCCTTAAATAGCGACGCCTATAATACCCTGGGAATAATCTACCGACGCTCTGGCGAAGTGGAGAAAGCTGAGGAAGTCTATCGGTATGGTATTGAGAATTTTCCCGACAAACTGACATTGTTAAAAAATTATCGAACGTTACTCAGTCTTCAAAGCCGTGGCGACGAAGCGAAGCTTATCAGTGAAAAAATTGAGAAAATCGATGATCCTAACCCTTTTCCGTTCATCTATGCTGGCAAAGAAGCTTATGATGCTGGGCGTTACTCCGAAGCGATAAAATTTTACCTCCGCGCGTTAAATATGGCTCCTTATATCCACGAGGCCCGTATTGCGTTGGCACAATCCTATTATCGTACCGGAAAAATTAGTGCAGCCGAAAAGCAGTTGCAAGCTGCCATTGAGTCTGCGCAGGAACCGATTGACCGCAAGCTTTATCAAGCTAAACTTATGTCATTAACGGTGGAGACTGATTAGATTAGAAGTCTGGCGTCCGATGTAGATATCGATGCTCACTAACTATCGACGTTTACTAGATATCGATGCTCACTAGATTTCGCTCAGCGAGATTATGCTATATTTAGAATTACCAATCATGGTACTTGTCGAATCGCCTGTTGACTCCTAAGATTGTTTAATGAGTAATCCCCGCCTTTTTTTCACTTATATAGATAATATCGTTGGACTGATTATTGAGGTATTATGCGATATTGTTGTCTGATTTTTTCCATTTGTTGTTTGTATTTAAATAGTTTTACCGTTGTCGCGCAGCCTCTGGTAGTGGGAATGACTCATCTGCCACCCTTTTTTGTGGTTGGCTCCGACGGTTCTGTATCGGGGACACTGACCGACCTTCTGAAAAGAACCTTGAGCGATGCTAACTTACCCTACGTCCTCGAATCGTATCCCCCCAAACGTTTGTACGAAAACGTGGCAGCCGGAGCGACAGACCTCACGATTGGGATTAGGGAAGGTAATCCGCGCAGCGACAGTCCAGTGATTTACAGTAAATTCCCCGTTGCGAGTATTGAGCTAAGAATATACGCTTTAAAATCGACCGTACTGCCAAGCAAAATCGAAGGTCTAATAGGGCGGAAGCTTGGCTTGATTCGAGGATTTCAATATGGGACGAAACGACAATTGTTTGCTCATCCAGAAAATTCACCGAGGCCAGTGGACATCAATACCCATGAAAATGCCTTGGCGATGTTAGTGAATGGCCGCATCGATTTTTTACTCGATTATAAGGAACCGGTATCCAGTGCGATTAGAAAGGATCAAGAGGAATTGCTTCACCATTTGACTCTGCAGAGTTTTGATATGTATTTTACACTTTCGAAAGGATATCCAGGTGCGCCGGAAATTTTAAAAATTCTCGAGAATACCTACAGCCGTTATTGAATCAGAAATTGCTGAACCAGGGGCTCTTGAACGAATAGGGGGTAAGGATTGTACAAGACAGTGTGTTTCATCATTCTCTGTAAAATGAAGTGACCGCATTTGAGATTACTCGCCAAGGGTCTAATTCGATGTTTCAGGCGACTTTCTTTCAGGAGATGTTTAGGGCTAACGTTGAATGTTATAATAGTCCTTTGAACGGTAACCAACGACTGCAAAAACAATAAGGCCCTAAAGAATTATGACAGAATTTATGCAGTTTTTAATTGAACACGGTTATCTGCTTATTTTTGTGTGGGTGGCGCTCGATCAGCTTGGTTTACCGTTACCTGCAATTCCGCTGATCTTAGCGGCGGGGGCATTGGCAGGCACAGGAGAGCTCACTTTTGGCTGGATAATTGTCGTCTCGGTCTTAGCGGCTGTCCCGATCGACGTTTGTTGGTATTTGTTGGGCCGGTCTAAAGGTGCAAAAGTTCTAAACCTTGTATGCAGTATTTCGCTCGAACCCGATTTTTGCGTCCGAAACACGGAGCAATTATTTTTTAAATTAGGCCTTTCTTCCGTAATCATTGCAAAATTTTTACCGGGATTGCAGACGCTCGCTCCGCCAATGGCAGGTCTGACGGGTATGAAAATGTCGACGTTTGTGGTTCTCGATGTACTTGGGACCGTGATATGGACCTGTATTTTTGGATCCATTGGTTTTATTTTCCATAATGAATTGGAACTTATTGCCTCGAAAATAACTGAATTAGGGGCTGTTGCTGCTTATCTGTTTTTAGCAGTTGTGGCGATTTACATTGGGGTCAAACTCTTGCGGCGGCGTCTGTTCCTGAGGTCTCTTAGAATGAGGAGGCTGGATCCGATCGAAGTGAATAAGCGGATGAATTCGGACGAAGATATCCACATTATCGATTTGCGCCACAGAAGTGATTATGACCAATTACCGCAAATGATCCCCGGCGCTGTTCGCGTGCCGATGGAGGCGATTGATCAACATTATCAACATATACCCAAGAATGCCGATATCATCCTCTACTGTAGTTGACCAGACGAAGCATCGAGTGCACGTGTTGCGCTCAAGTTAAAACGATACGGCATACTAAACGTTTTCCCTCTGGATGGTGGTATTGCTGATTGGATTGAGCACGGGTTTGAAACAGTGAGCCACGGAGATGGTAGTGGGAATGATAACGGAGATCTTAGTGGTGAAAGCACCTGACATCATTGAGTAGTGCTATGTCAAGGTGTTGCGAGTAGGTATGGCCAAAGGAGTTAAATTTGAAGTTCTGTTGTGTTTTTGTAACCAAGCTATCAGCCGTGTTAATAGTCGTTCCATTTTTTCTGTATTCGGTCAATGTCTTGGCGCTGGAGTCCGCGTCGGAGCACTTGGTTAAGGCGATCTCGAAAAAACAGTTCTCTTCCTATCAGGATCTAAATGATTTCATCGAACAATCTCCGAAGGTGACTGAAATGGTCGCGCCAACTAGCGACGACATAGAGAACTACGGGGCAGATTTAGTAAAAGCTGTGACGGGATCAGATTGTAATCGGGATGGTAAAATTGACGATAAGAATGTCTGTACTGCCACGTTCTACAAACTGTGGTTCTTGTATAAACGTTAGAGGGTTGTGTTCAAATTACTGAGCATTTTGAATTGCTAGGCCCATTACGTTTGTCAGACCCATTACGTTTGTCAGGCCCATTTAATTGCCAGACCTTAGTTGATTCATTAGGCCCGTCTCATTTCTTAGGGCGAGCCATCTCTGTCTGTCTAGATTAGTACGTTACGAAGTTACAGGAAGTTGAAAAATGGCGGGGTACCGAAATCGATTGCCACAGTTGTCGGGTGATTTATATCTGACTGACGCAGGCCTTGAAACAGATCTTATATTTAATCACGGCATCGAAATCCGCGAGTTTGCTGCTCACACCTTATTATTGAACTCGGAAGGACGAGGCGCTATCGACGCTTATCTTGCCGATTTTCTGGCCCTGGCAAATAGATACAATACCGGTTTTATATTGGATACGCCGACGTGGAAAGCTCATATGCATTGGGCCGCTGATCTTGGTAGTACAGAAAATGAATTGTGTGAAATAAATATCGACGCTGTGCGGTTTGTCGAAAAAGTTAGAGACCGTTTTCCACGAAACCAAAAGCCAATTGTGCTTAATGGTGTGATCGGCCCCAAGGGCGACGCCTATGCGCCAGAGGAGAGGCTGACACCCGTGGAGGCACAGGATTACCATTCTACACAAATTGGCTGGTTGGCAAATACCAACGTAGACATGCTTACCGGCATGACCATCACGCAATCTGACGAAGCGATCGGTCTGGTGCGAGCGGCGCAAAAAGTAGGCCTGCCTGTTGTTGTGTCGTTCACGGTTGAGACGGATGGCCGGTTGCCTACAGGGCAGTCTCTGGCCAGTGCGATCCGCGCAGTCGACGCCGCAACCGCATCCGGTGCTGTGTATTATATGGTGAACTGCGCCCACCCAGATCATTTCTTTAATCAATTTGATGGTGACGACTGGACGCACCGTATCAGAGGAATACGTTGTAATGCATCTCGGTTGAGTCATGAGCAGTTAGATGCATGCGAAACCCTTGATGACGGTGATCCATTGGAGTTTGCCATGCAGTACAAGTCACTCATTGCACAAATGCCCTGGTTAAATATTTTTGGTGGCTGTTGCGGGTCTGATTTACGGCATGTTGAGCAGGTAATAGCTGCAGTTTCCGAAATTCGATAGCGTTGACAACCAACGTATGGCTAACAGTTAAACCGATAATCGTCGAGGAATTAGGGTAGTGGCCATCGCAGCAACGGTCAATTCGTATCTCCTCAAATAATTCATTCCTGAAGTAGCTGCCCCACCTATCACCGGGCATTTTTTTATCCGGCGTTTGATACTTGTCGATACGTAATCGGTAGAAATAGTTCTTTTCCCCCGGCTGCCCTTACAGTTTGCGTTTTAACCATTTTCCCGCTGTTGTCGAGTATTCAACTATTGCTGTCCATAGTTTATAGCCGTGTAGAGTTACGATCTTGAGCCCGGCAAGGTAACCGAGGTAGGACGCAATTAGCCAGATCCAGCCGTTGTTAATTTCGACATAGTCTGCCAAGGTTTGAAACCACAAAAATGCGGCAACGAGATTCATAAGGGAATTAATCAGTAGATTCACGATCATGTCTACGTCAATACTGGGAAACCAGTTACCGGACGAAAATGCAGCTCCCAAGAAATTCCAGATTTCGATAACTTCTATAAGAAGATAAGTCATTACGGCCATGGTGCCGTAGAATCCGCCGCCGAAGAACATGATTTTCCCGTGTACGAGATCACCGCCGGCGCGGCCGCTGAGTTTAAATTCGGATCCCTTGTCCGGTGTTGAAGCCTTTTTTGTTTTCTTTTGTGCCTTGGTGGCGGCTCTATGCTGCTGTCGAAGATTGCCTTCACTGTCGAATGCATCCATCCGGCCACTGTTTATCGACCACTGCAATATCACAAATGTAAAAGCGCAGACAGGCACTGCGCCCATCACCAGTGCTTTTATAATTTCAAATGTCGTATTGAAATCCATGTTGAAATCCATGTTGAAATCTAAAGTCGAAATAGAGAATTGAAAATGCTGAAATCTCAACAACTGATTGTATCTCAAAGTCTTTTTGATTGTAGCAAATTGCGGGTCATCAAAAATTCGATCGAAGGTATGCCCTTTATCTGTTCGCACAAAACAGTCTTGCTTTTCGATACTGCTATGGACGGGAGGCGTACCACGAGCACGCGTGATACCGAAAATTATTGAAAGCGGAAACACTCTTTGTCATCTTGAGTCGGAGGACGCCAAATATTACAGCCTATCTCAAGACATATAAATGTTGTAATATTACACTAAAGGCGTATAGTTTATTCTTTTGTAATATTGACTTCTGACTATGCCGCACTCTGTCACTGCCAAATCGCTAATATTGGACTTGTTGCGCACCAGTAAACCTAGTGCTTTACCTGTTCGTCTGCTAGTAGATACGGCTGCCATATTTGAGATCAGTGAAAATGCACTGAGAGTTAATCTCAATCGCCTAATTAAGCGAGATGCCATCGCGCAAGACAGCAGGGGTTATTACCAAGTTTCAGAAACGACCAGCCCTTTGCGAAACTGGGTCTCGGGTTGGCGTGATGGAGAGAAGCGTATCAGACCGTGGAATTCACAATGGCTTAGTTTACAGCTTTCAAGCGCACTTAAAGCAAAGGCGGGCGAACAATTGCAGCGAGCCGCTTATCGATTTGGGTTCCGCCAATTTTGGGATAGCTGTTGGATAAGACCGGACAATCTACGGGTAAATAGTCGAGAGCTAAGGTTACTAATATCGCAGCTATCGGGAAAGGACGATTTTCTGTTGACGGAGGTTGCTCATTTTGAATGTCAACACGACCCCGCAGAACTATGGCCCATTACCAGCTTAGAGCAAGAATACCAAGCACAAACAAATCGATTAAACACCAGTTTAGAGAATCTTGAGACGGTTGATTTAGCGACAAAATTTCGCGAATCTTTTATCCTGGGTGGCGATTGTATTCACACATTAGCCATCGACCCACTATTACCACCAGAAATGATCAATACCGATTTAAGGGACAACTTAACGGAGCTCATGCACCGTTACGATCGAGTGTGCCGCCCGTTTTGGCAAGAATTGTTTTCTCATTACAAATTTAGCCACTCGCCTGCACATTTGGAGCCGCAACTTAACCAGCTGCTAGCCATTAGCTAGACCTATGACCAGGATTTAATCAATGAAAATTAGTGATGTATTAAGTAGAGAAGAAATTGCGCATTTCACGACAAAAAATGATCTGCAGGGCCTCGGAGTAGTTGCCTCTACTTGGGCGAGTATTTTGCTCCTTTTTTATATCGTATCGACGTGGACTAACGTTTTTACTTTATTAATGCTGGTGTTACTCTTACCAGGACGAATGTTAGCCTTGTCAATTATATTTCACGACTGTGGACACCGCCTGTTATTTAAGAGCGATCGGCTCAATCATTTTTTTGGCCAATATTTTGCCGCCAACCTTGTTTTTTCTGATCTTCCCAGCTATGCAAAAGGCCATCTAAAACATCATAAATTGGCCGGTACCGATCAAGACCCAGACCTTCGCAATTATAAAAATTATCCTGTTTCCAAGGGCAGTTTTAAACGTAAGTTAATGCGGGATATCACTGGGAAAACCGGCTATAAGTTATTAAGGTTTGTGGTAAAAAGTGCGCTGGCTTATCGGCACGAAGACCAGCGCCAATTCGCCTTACCGTTCGTTAAAGAGTTGATGGTACAAGTCGTCTTTGCAACAGCTGTTGCAGTCCTTTTTTCTCCCTACCTGTATCTCGCGTGGGTAGTTACCTTTCTTACCACGTACATGATTGTCGTGCGTCTTAGACAGCTTGCGGAGCACGCTGTGGTGCCAGATCTCTACGACCTGGACCCGCGCAAGAATACACGGACGGTCGTTGCTCGCTGGTGGGAAAAACTTTTTCTTGCACCCAATAATGTCAACTATCATTTGGAACATCACTTTATGGCGAGTGTTCCCTGCTACCGTCTGCCGGAATTACATGCCTGTTTGAAAGCGAAGGGTGTCTATGACGATACTCCCATCTGTTACGGCTATAACAATTTGTTTCCGCAATTTATTGCGCAATAACAAACAGACTTTTTCTTCTTGTAGATATCTAAATTAATTCGTTTAAGATCGGGGTGATGACAACAGTCGTTGCCGCGATCTTTTGCGTTCCTGGAAAATCAACTGTTTTAGAATTCGGACAGACAGGAAAAATACCTGCGACACTCTTGGGGTGCGATCGCGGTTCAAACGACTCATTTGGCTGACGCGATAACGCGGCTGTCGAAACTTACGAATCCTGGAGGTAAGTGAAAAGTGCAGGATAGTCCCATTGCAATGATGGTTCCGGTCCACAGCGTACTTGCTCGCGCTTAAGTCAGCTGTAAAGAAGTAGCTGTTTTCCTCTAACTATTGTATAAAGCCCACACTGTTTCAATGCCTAAGCTCGGGGTCACTGATGACGAGTTTTACTTTAGAATTAGACATTCACAGACTGTGGTGAGCCATGATAACGAAATTAGTTCCCGTAACCTTGCAAGAGCGAAGTATTGTAGAGAATCTGTTTCAGTATTATTTATACGAGCTGTCGGGGTTCACAGGCGTGAAGATCAATCCGCAAGGAGCGTTCAATTTTAATGCTTCTTCGCTGGACGAATATTGGACGAACCCGGATAAACATGCCTTTATTATACTTTGTGAGGATGAAGTTGCAGGTTTCTCTCTCTTGAGACGTTACCCAAATGAGCCGACGGTGTATGATATAGACCAATTTTTCATCCTGAAGAAGTTTAATGGAAAAGGTGTGGGCAGAGATGCATTCAGACTGTCTACCTCCTTGTTTCCGGGCCAATGGATGACAAGAGTTCTTCATGAAAATGACAGGGCCTTAAAATTCTGGCTAAAAGTAATCTCCGAAGCGACCGACGGAAATTATGAGCTTGCGGCAGAGATAGATGTCGACCTGTCGATGAACTTCATTCGATATGAAATTTCCGCCAGTTAAATATCTTTACGGATAAAGACGGAGGCCTAAAATGTCATTCCAATAAAGCTGTTTGAATTTGCACTTAGCTTAAACAGCCCTTTACTGCGTTGAAATGCGCAGCCATCCGAGAACGCCGGTAATACCGGACTCTCGTACATAGCGAAATTTCAGGAGATATGTCTTTGCGTTCTTATGCAGCCACCTTTGTCGCGTTGGTGCTAATTTTTGGTGCTATAGCCGGCTTTAACTATCTTCAATCGTCAAGCTCTGCTAATTCCAACTATGCGCGGCCGCCTGTTGTGATTGCGGCCGCAACAGCAATGTCGGAATCGTGGGACCAGTATCTCGATTCCGTCGGTACGATCAAGGCCGTGCATGGAGTGGAGTTGTCCTCTGAAACAAGCGGACAAATTACCAAGTTATTTTTTGACTCAGGCGATGTCGTTGTGAAAGGTCAATTGTTATTGGTTTTGAATGATACTGTCGAGCAGGCTAGTAAACAAAATCAAATAGCCAGTCTCGACTTGGCTAAGCTGTTACATGAGCGGGACGCAAAGTTGGTTGAACAAAAATCAATTCCGCAATCTCAATACGATCGCTCTCGTGCCGATCTGCAGAGCGCGCAGGCGCAGCTGGTGGAGACCGAAGCCAGGTTATCTCAAAAACGCATTACTGCGCCTTTTGACGGTACTCTGGGTATTCGTCGAGTTGATGTGGGCGACTACGTGACGCCCGGAACAGTGATCGCGAGTATCCAGGATTTAACGGAGCTAGAGGTTGATTTTACTCTACCTTCGCAAGCTGGTCCTCTGCTCGCGAAGGGCCAATCGATAATGGTAGAAGCAGCGGCCTATCCGCAACAGACGTTTGAAGCCATTCTTTTTGCGATGGATTCGCGAGTCGATACCAGTACTCGTAATATTGCTGTGCGAGCTAAGCTGGAATCGGGGAGTAAGTTGTTGCCGGGTATGTTCGCAAACTTACGCATAGCGCTGCAGCGCGAAAATGAGGTGGTGACTGTTCCCGAAACTGCGGTGACTTATTCACTGCATGGAAATACGGTTTTTATCATCAAGCCGACCGATGATGGAAGCGGTTTGGCTCAAGAACCCGTCATCGTAGAAGTAGGGGAAGTTCGCGACGGTAGAATTGCTATTTATTCGGGGCTCAGCGCTGGTCAACAAGTGGTAACCGCCGGACAAAACAAATTATTTCGAGGTGCATTGGTTGCTATCGATGAGAGGGTCAAGCTTTGAAATTCACTGATCTCTTTATCCGTCGACCGGTGTTGGCGATTGTAGTAAGCGCACTTTTGCTCTTATTGGGGCTGCAGGCCTCGTCACAACTCGACCTGCGTCAGTTTCCCGCTATCGAGAGTAGTGTTATTCATGTCACAACAGTCTATCCCGGCGCCAGCGCTAGCACGGTCGAAGGTTTCGTTTCGACTCCCCTGCAACGACAAATAGCAGGGGTTCGGGGCGTAGAGTACATTAACGCCGCTAGTTCGCCAGGAGTCTCCACAATCAATGTCCACGTTCGTCTTGGAGAAAGCACGTCGAATGCGTTAACCGAAGTCATTGCCAAAGTGAACGAGGCGCGCCACAACCTTCCTCGACAAATAGAAGATCCGGTTATCAATACCACGACCAACGGCGATGCCATGATGTATCTGGCATTTTATAGTGAGAAAATGTCGCTGGCGCAAATCGCCGATTATCTCGCTCGAACCGTGCAACCAGAGCTATCAACCGTGGCGGGTGTCGGCTCTGCCGAGATCTACGGCGGTAAAGACTTCTCGATGCGAATATGGCTGGATCCTGCGAAAATGGCGGCCTATGGGGTAACGGCCGAAGACGTTTCGCAGGCAATAGGTCGCGACAACTATCTGTCGACCGCCGGACGAACCAAAGGTGCTCTCGTTCAGTCGACGGTCGATGCTGAAACAGATATGGAAACTCCTGAGGAATTTTCCAAGTTAGTTGTGCGGCAGGAAGATGATCGCCGAGTTCTTCTTAAGGACGTAGCGGATGTTGAGTTGGCTAGTCAATCGACCGACTCCGGCGCATTCTCCAGTGGTAGAGAAACTATATTTACGGCGATTACCGAAGCTCCCGGGGCAAATCCTTTGACCGTGGCGCGGGGAGTGAGAGAAGCGCTAGAAAGCCTGCGAGAAGAGATGCCTCTCGATTTGGAAGTTTTTGTGGATTATGACGCGTCAATTTACATCGACCAGGCCCTGAGAGAAGTCGTTATCACATTACTGGAAGCCGCGCTAATTGTTATTGTTGTCATCTATCTGTTTCTCGGTTCTTTTCGTGTGGTTCTCATTCCGCTTGTCGCTATTCCTCTGTCTCTTATTGGCGTGCTTTTTTTCATTTACGCCATGGGTTTCACCATCAATCTGCTGACACTCCTGGCTATGGTCATCGCGATCGGGTTAGTCGTAGACGATGCCATCGTAGTGGTGGAAAATGTTCACCGACATATCGAGGACGGTGCCAGCCCGCCGCGCGCAGCACTTTTGGGTGCGCGCCAAGTTGCTCTACCGGTCGTAGCAATGACGCTGACATTGGCGGCCGTATACGCACCGATTGGATTTTTAGGGGGACTTACCGGCGCACTATTTAGCGAGTTTGCCTTGACACTTGCGGGCGCGGTATTTGTTTCGGGTGTAGTAGCCCTGACTTTGAGCCCGATGATGTGTGCGCACCTTTTGCGTGATCACGATCATCAGGAAGGTTTTGCTGATTGGCTTGACCGGTCCTTCAGTAAATTAAAGACAGTATACAAAAAAGTGTTAATCCACAGTTTGGACAACCGCGGGTCGGTGATTATGTTCAGTATGGCGATTCTTTTAAGCTTACCGGTACTGTTCTCGATTGCTCGCCAAGAACTCGCGCCGGTCGAAGATACCGGTAGTATTTTTGTTATTGCGACGCCCCCCGAGTATGCGAACTACGAATATGTACAGCGTTTTCTCGACGAAATGGTCGACATATGGAAAGGTATACCGGAAGTGAGCCATTCCTGGCAAGTCAGTTTCCCAGGCCGTGCATTTGGTGCTTTGTCATTGAAACCTTGGGAGGACCGAGAGCGCTCGCAGATGGAAATACAAGGGGAAGTACAGTCCAAATTTAGCAAGATCAGTGGTCTGCAAATATTCTCATTCAACCAACCTGACCTCCCAGGTAGTGATTCCGGATTGCCCGTTAATTTCGTCATAGCCTCCACGGAAGATTATGTCGATGTACAGCGTGTCGCCGACGAGGTATTGGTTGAGGCTCGCGCATCGGGATTGTTCTCCTTTGTTAGTCAGACGCTCAAATTTAATCGACCAGAGCTAAAAGTCGACATAGATCGCGATAAAGCTGCTCGCCTGGGAATTTCTATGCGGTCGATCGGTAATACACTCGCTGTGATGCTCGGGGAATCTGAACTCAACCGATTTAGCATGGGAGGGCGCAGTTACAAGGTTATTCCTCAAGCCTCGCAAGATTTTCGATTAACGAAGGAATGGCTAGCACGTTACTATTTGCGTACCAGCTCTAACGAATTGGTGCCTCTTTCCACGATCATTAAGCTCAAGCAGGCGGTTGAACCGAATGCTCGTCGTCAATACCAACAGCTAAACAGTACTACGATACAGGGGATGGTAGCGCCGCCGAATACTCTCGGCGATGGTTTGGCCTTTTTGGAAAAAACCTTGAACAAAGTAGCGCCCAGCGGATTTCGTGCGGGTTACGAAGGGCAATCGAGGCGTTATATTCAAGAAAGTGGCGGTTTTGGAACGCTTTTCGCGGTTTCACTAACGCTTATTTTTCTTGTGTTGGCCGCACAGTTTAATAGCTTTCGCGATCCCTTTATTGTTCTTATCAGCGTCCCATTATCGATATTTGGAGCCATTGTTCCCATTGCCTTGGGTTTCGCTACCCTCAATATTTACACGCAGGTTGGGCTATTGACCTTGATAGGGTTAATTAGTAAACATGGAATTTTGATCGTCGATTTTGCTAACCATTTGGCTCTACAAGGATTGTCCCGTCGCGATGCGGTGCTGGAGTCTGCGGCGTTACGATTAAGGCCCATTCTCATGACCACAGTGGCAACGGTTTTGGGTGTATTGCCCTTGGTATTTTCTTTGGGTGCAGGTGCCAACAGTCGGTACAGTATTGGACTGATGATTGCTGCGGGAATGTTAGTAGGAACCTTGTTTACCTTATTCATTGTACCTGTCTTCTATATGTTACTTGCATCTGAACACAAGGGCAGCGAGATGGCATCTGAAAATGAAGATGATTTGGAACTTAGTTCTCCACCGGTATATTAACGTTTTGGTCTCCCGATATGCATGTCATCTAAATAAATTGTCTTTGCCCGCTTGAGACAGGAATCGGATTGATTTATATTTCGCGCGTTGGCGGCGATTGCTAGTAGCTTGCAGATCATTGATACTATGACTATTAGAGAAACGCTAACCCCAGCCAGAGTCGATAGAGTGATCACTGGAGAGCTACTCGGCAAACTACAGTTTCATTGAGGTTTTTTGAATGAAAATTATCAGCATCTTTTTTACCTTTATATTTTCCACCATTGCGCTGGCCGATGCTCCAATAGAGGGTTATTGGAAAAGTATCGATGACGAAACTAACGAAGCGACGGCCTATTGGAAAATCGAAATAAAGAACGATCAACTATTGGGCTATATTGTTAATTATCCCGACGCGAAAGCGGATGACGTTTGCGTAGCCTGTAAGGGAGATTTATCTTCATTTTTTGAAAAGCCGGTTAAAGGCACTCCCTGGCTTAATCTCAGCAAGCTTAAGGGCAACGAGTGGCAAGATGGTTACATTATTGATTCCGGCAAAGGTGAAAAGTACAAAGCTAAGGTATGGTTAGAAGACAATAAGTTAATGATGCGTGGTTATGTCGGTTTCTTCTATCGTACACAAGTTTGGCAGCGTGCTGAGCAAACAGAGGCAGAGCAAGGTTTGTTTTAAATTGCCGGGCAACCCGAAAACTGCCTGGCGCTTACAAAGTGCTTGCTTACCTGGGTTTAGGTTTAGGTTTAGGTTTAGGTTTTAGATTTCAAAATTCATGTTTCACTGTTTGCAAACAACATATTTCAGAATTTCAACCACCTGATCGGGCGTCGTTGCCCATGCGAGAGCTGCTGCGTCGACTTCTTTGAGTGGATGGATGATTTCTTCGCCATGGAGAGTGATATAAGGTGTACCCAGTGCCGCACAGTAACCGGCATCAAAGGCTGCATTCCATTGTTTGTATTTTTCTCCAAAGCGAATAATTGCGACGTCGCAGTTTTCTATTAGTGTTCTGGTTCGGATCGCATTAACCTTAGCGGATTTGTGGTCCCTCCAGAAACTGTTGTCTTCAGCACCTAATGAGTCTCCCGCGCTATCGCTCGCTTCATGATTGGTGACTGCTGAGGAAAAGGAAATGGGCAGGCCATTGTTCTTGCAGCCGTCAATGATTTGTTGCCGCCATTGGGTGTGTATTTCTCCTGAAAGGTATACGTCCAGTTCCATAATTTTTTGTCCTCTAAAACTAATAATTATATAGACTCTGCGGTTGAACTGAAACTCCCGAATTGAGCAGAGCGGGTAACTAAGCAGTTAGCGCTCCTTTAGTGAATAATAAGTCCCCGCCTACCTATGAGTTAGATACTGAAGAAACCAGTCACTCGCTTTAAGATCTTATTGTGTTTTTCTAAATGCCGATAACAGGTGCTCCATTTCCTGAGCTGCGTCGGGTGAATGTTGACTAAATCGTTGTTCGTTGTAGCGCAGTAAGAACTTCTGTGCCGCGCTCTTTCGGCCTTGTGTCCAGACGTCTGGAAGATTGTCGAGATAAGTAGCGACGGTCCAGGTATTGTTATCGGGGAGTTTGGATGTGCCGATAAATTGGTTCCACAGTCGGTTCCACTGTTGTGACGCGATGTTCTTGGTGTTGCTTTTGATGCGGCGATATTCGCGGCCAAACAGAAATAATAATATGAGAAGACTCGATATTCTGACGATATTGGCGATCAAGTCGTCCGAGAGAATCAGGTCAATTATAGCTTGCGCCTGATTCGCAGTAACGTGATACCAACGGCTGAAAACAGAAGATTGATAGTTTCCAAAAAAGCTGTCGATGGCAGGGGGGGTCGGATCTAAAGTATGCCAGAAGCCGAGTTGATCTTGCCATTCTACCCAACTGTGCGCGTCGCGTTCGCGTACCAACCACAAATCCGACGCTATCTTTTCATGAATGAGGTAACCGCTAACTAAGCGACTAGGGATACCGTTTGCCCGCAGTGCGAGTGTCGTAGTCGTGGCAAACCAAAAACAAAAGGCCGGTTTATCATTCAAAAAAAAGTCTTGGAGTGGCTTATCGGAATCGAAATCAACCTTGAGCGAGTACCCGCGCCCGTTGAAGTAGCGCTTAATGTTCTGAACCGTCGATGGCCTGTCTTCGCCCTTAAAAGCGATGCTTTTGTTATTTAAATCTCGGTCCCAAAAGCTGGGAAGAGTAAGGTTCGTCTGGTTTACTGTTTCCGGGGTCGCAGCTACAGCTGTTGTGACATCCCAGCTTCTACTGGCATTTTTTTCGAAGGACGCGGACCACACTTGATTGACATCTCTCGACAGGCCATTGAAGTTTCCGCTGATCGTCGAACTGCCCGGTGGTAAAAAAAGGTATTGCTGGCGTTTTAAACTGTAGATAGTTAAGGCGCCAGTACCGGGAAAAACGTTGAAGTGGTGGTTGGCGACCGAAAAATGGTTGTAACCATTTGACAAACTTTTATTTGAATCGGCAGTCAGTTTTAGATTTGAATTGTCCGCCGGCTGCCATATTAGATTATCGTCTAATATCGACAACCGGTTGCCGACAAGGTAACGACTGCTGAGAGAATCACTTTTTACCCGCAAAGCGGGGCGTGTGGACGGTTGCATGAATACGCGGGAATTGAGTCTTTGCAGCGGTGAGAAGCCGGACTGAGCGTAATCACGGGTGTTGGGTGTAATAGGGCCAAGTAGCGAAAATAGCGGTGCCTGTATATAGCTTAAAGCGGGGACTAAAACTAATACAATTAACAAAAGCGGTGATAATAAAAGTAGACGGTGCAGAAGTCTGGGAGAAGGGGATGGTCTATTTGCACTATAGGCGATGATCGTCAGTAGCAGACCAGTCATTTGCAGCCAAGGTATTCTTGTGTCCAATATAACGATGTTACCAAGATCATTGACGGGAACCATAAGAAGAATAATCAATCCTAAAGACGTGATTGTTTGCGCACTGCGATCCATCGGGGCCTTGTTGGCATTTTTGGGCCGTTCGGCTAAAAGCCACAACATAAAGATCAATAATGCTAGATAGATGCCCGCTGGCGCCCCCATATATTGTACCCATGAGCCATTGGCGGCGATGTCTTCAAGCATGGTATTGCCGAAGATTGCTCCTGCAATCAATAGTAGGATGAGAAGATCCCAGGTGGGTCTTTTGATCCCCAGACTAAACAAGCCCCCGACAAGACTGAAAGCTACTCCAAACGTGCTAACCAGGAAGAAGTCCATGGAAAGCCCCAGATGCACCGACAGCAACATGAGAAATAACGTTAGGCTGATGTCTGTAACGGAAATCACAATCGTACCTCGATGTAATTGTTGCCTTGCGGCAACGAGTCCCGGTCGTGTTTGGTTTCCGGTAAGAGAAATATGATCGGAAGTAATCCGGCATTCTCCCAAGTATCGACTGACAATTGAAGGTCTGCATCCCAGTGCCCTGTAATGAGAATAGCTAAGCCTTCCATTTTCGGAAAGCTGACGGGTATTTGTGATTCGCGGGAAGCGGCGCAGTTTACGATAAGCCGATAAAATTCCTCCTCATTATTTATTGGATGCCATTGATCACAAAGTGACACGGCCTCGAGAGTGAATCCCTCATTATGTGCAGATAGTCCGACTTCTACGGCTAAAGAAAGCCGTCGGTCCAATGCCTCAGTTGACGGAGGTTGCGGTTGCCAAGCTTTGAATTTTCTAATCGAAGTGTCGATGACCAGATAAACTGACTCTAGATGAGTTTGATCAGCGCCTTGAAAAACTTTACTCATCGGCTCTCCTCGTCGGCCGCCTGCCCGGTGATCAAGTCGTTTCAGTGAGTCTCCATTTTGATATTGGCGTGAATAGACGTATTCCAGTGATTGTGTATTGCGACCTTCGTTACGCCCGGAAGCCGAATTGGCGGAAGCCATTTCAACCACCTGTCGCAGGGGTGGGAGTGCTACGTTCAGGGTTTGCGGTAACACATATAGATCAAAATGACTGGTCGCTTTCTGTGTATGGCGGCTGAGAAAAAAAGGGTAATAACTTTGTATCGCGATGCCCCAGAGTGGTAAAACGCCTCTTTTTCTGGGAGTGAACATGACGGCAACGCGCGTACTTTCCCCAGGGGCCAACGCGGCAATGTGGGGTCTTTCCCATTCGGGTATCCAGAGCGCACCGGGGACCGTCATTTCTCGGGCCGTGAAATTAAACAGTGGACGACTACCCGTATTGGTCACATTAAGGTGGCTGATCACTGGGGTATTAGCGATGGCAAATTTTTCAGTTTTTCTCTGAATATGGATACGTGGTCGGAACAGGTAGCCGAGCCCTGCACTCCATAGCAGAGTGCCAAATCCAGCAGCGGTTAGCCATAGACTAAATTGATGGTTGTTGTGATAGTTCATGAAAAATATTAGCAGGCAGCAGACCAGGATGATTTTTCCAGTCCGAGTTAATCCATCGTAAAAAAATTGACGGTAATACCGAACCAAAGGGTTGTTAAAACGTTCGTGCCAGAGCGGCACAAGGCGTAATTGGGATAGCCACACTAACAGACGCCAGATATGAAGTAATCTTGGTTCTGTCGTTATACGCAAAGGCCTGTCTGATAATTGACTCATTATCTGGGTACTGGCACATTTTTTAATACAGTTTCGATGATTTCGTGGGCATGTGAGCTGTCGTAGTCACGTCCGTGCCGAGGTAGCAATCGATGATCCCACACCGGATGTACCAGACATTGAATATCTTCGGGTATGACCTGGCGTCGACCTTTTACTAAGGCGTAGGCTTTGGCCATAGCCGCTAAATGCATGGATCCTCTAGGCGAAATGCCGAGTTTTGTTTGCTCATCTTCGCGGGTTGCACGAGCCATTTCAACAATGTAGCGTGAAAGATCGGGGTGTAAAAAGACTTCTGCACAGGCAGCGCGCAACTGTTCGACACCGCGTTTAGTCATTATCGGGACCGGTTCATTGCGTATCGTTTTGCTGTAATCATTGAGAAGATGAAATTCATCGTCCAAAGTCGGATATCCGAGACTAACCGTTGTAAGAAAACGATCGAGCTGGGCCTCGGGTAGTGGGTTAGTGCTGTCGAAATCGATGGGGTTTTGTGTGGCAATCACTGTAAATAGTGACGAGAGAGGATGGTTGACGCCATCGATCGCGACGTGACCTTCTTCCATGGCTTGTAAGAACGCGGACTGACTACGAGTGGGTGCCCTATTGATTTCATCCGCTAACAAAAAGTCAGTAAAAATTGCGCCGGGAGCGAAAGAGAATTTACCTTCGAGAGGATTGTAAATATTTCCGCCAAGAATATCTGAGGGCAAAATATCGTTAGTAAATTGAATGCGGTTGAAATCCAAACCGAGTATTTTAGCGAGATTTTTTGCTAAGGTAGTCTTACCAACACCCGGGATGTCCACAACCAGTATATGCCCTTTGGCCACCACGGAGGCGAGTAGAAGCTCTATAATAAAATCTTTACCCAGCCAGTATCTTGCCAATTCCTGGTGGCTGCTGTTAAGTAACTCTAACAATTCGTCTTCACTATCTTTTTTAATCTGTTGCATAGGTAAACTTCTATTGTTCGTGAATGATTGAACGCTTGTACCCTTCGTGACTTCCCCGCGGATTTTCATCGCTAGATGAAGTACTCTGACCAAGAATATTATGGCCTATTTTGTTGCTTTCATGGCAGATTTTTACGTTATCTTTACTAAAGTCGTGCGATCATTGCGCCGTGTTTGACATTGGCGATGAGAGAAGGAGCTTACAGAAACCTTGGGGAACAATAAAAAGACACTTTGTAAAAGAAATGTAAATGTGGCCACGATTATTTTACGGTTTGCTGTCTTCGCATTGAGCCAAACTATTCGTATTATCGGTTCTCTTTGATCGATATAGGTTTAGTTAAGTTAACGCCAATGACTCCTTCAAGTGATCCTCACCATCGTCTATTTGTTCGAATGCGGCGAATTCGGAGAGTGTTGTTATGCGTGCTCTTGGTCTCTGTGGGTGTGTTCATATTTTCCCTGCAAGACAGTATTTCAGTCACATTATTAAATCAAAGCCAAAATTCGACAACGACTGCGAATCTTATTTTTCTGAGTGTATTGTACGCGTTTTGCTTGGCTACTCCATTTATGCCGGGTCTTGAACTGGGTCTCATTGTTATGTTTCTGTTCGGCTTGCCGGGGATAGTCGCGACTTACGTGGCCACACTGGTGGGTCTGGTCAGCGCGTTCCTGGTAGGGCGATTGGGGTTGCAGCATTATCCGATGTCAATCTCTTCCTACAACAAAGGTCATATTCTGTCAAAAATGCAATCTCACCCGTACTTGCTTATTGCCATCACGTTAAATATGCCGGGAAATTGGGTGGTTGGTGGGGGTGGTGGCATATCCATTCTTGCCGGCTTGAAGCAGGAACTGTCATTTTTGAGATTTCTGGCGACGATTTGTCTGGCGATTTTACCTCTGCCGCTATTAGTGATGTTTGGTATGCTGACCATTGATCAGCTGGGTATTACTTAACAATATTCATTAGCGATTTTTTGTCGAGGTTCAAACCGGATCTTGTCTTGCTTTTGAGCCAAAGGATCTGGTGAGTTATTTGATCGTGGAAATGATTGCGATCGTTGCCATTGGGCTAGAGAGAGGTAGGCTATCAATCAATGAAAACGACCGCTCGATTTCGACCGTTTTCCTTAGCTTCATAGAGGGCTCTATCTGCACGCAGAATAACCTGTTCAATGGTTTTATCATCGGTTTCTACCATGCTTAAACCAATGCTAATGGTTATTTTAATTTTGAGTCCGTCTAACATTATTTCCATGCTTTCTATTTGTTTGCAAAGTCTTTCAGCTATTTCATAGGCGGCTGTCATATCGCAGTCGACCAGCATCATTGCGTATTCCTCTCCACCCAATCTCCCGGCAATGTCGTAGGTTCTTGAGCAGTCTCTTAGCACTTTTGCGACGGCCTTAATAACTTCATCGCCGGCAGCATGGCCGTAGGTATCATTGACCTTTTTAAAATTATCGATATCAATCATTAGGATCACGGAGACTGTTTTCTTGCGCTGCTGGCGCAGCATTTCATTCTGGCTTGTCTCCATAAAGTGTCGTCGATTAAACAGTTTGGTCATTCCATCTGTCGTTGCCAGTTCGTATAATTGAGAATTAAGACTCTCCAGTTCTTTGTTTGCTCGGTTCCTCAGAATGTTGATTTTTACGAGAAAATAAGTCATGACCAAAAACATTGTTATGACCACAAGAGTGACTGTCAACCATCCTCGCTGCGCTCCGATTGTTTGATTTCTACTATCAATAATGTCATCTTGCTGCTTAATACGGTTTACCTGATTATCGAGTATCGATAAGTTTTTTTCGATACTAGCCTCGAGTTTGTCAATTTCTTTTTCTCTAACAGCAGCGTTTACCTGATCCTCTTTCAGCAGCTTTTTTTGGTGTGTGATGTCCTTTCTATTTTTGTTGACTTCGGCAGTTGATATTTCTATTTTTTTTGATAGGGATTCCAATCGTTGGTTGTTTTCTTTTAATGTCCTTCTATTGTTGTCTAATTCGGTTCGAGCTGTTAGAAGTGTATCATTTTTTTTAGTCATTAACTGATTGAGTTTTATAAGATTTTCTTCTTCTTGTTGTTTTTCTTTTAGCAATCGCTTTAGAGATAATTCCCCGTCACGCAACTGTTCTGTTAAGTCTTCTTTAGTACCCGCTAGTCCTAGTAGGTTTATCGACACTTCAAATTGATGACGACGGAGATTGTCTCTATTGAGTTTAATCTCAATCTTTCGAAAAGAGGAAATCAAGCTAATCATTTGTTTGTCTTTGTCGACTTTTCCATCGGTGATAATGAGGGTGTTTTCGATATTTGAAAATATGACATTATTGAGAGAACGGCTTTTTTCGGTAATAAAAATAATCGAGTAGACATCCGAATTTAATGTGGTGTTGGGCAGGGTTTCAAATGTAAACGATTTTCCTCTAACCGTTGTTAGTTTGCGTTTTGCGAAGGCCTTTTCTAATTCGGGATCGGATCCGACAATGCCCACAACAAATTGATCGATGGCAGCGTCGTTAGGCCAGATGATTTGTTTTGCGATTTCAAAGGTATAATGAGCTTTGGCTTCAGCAGCAGTAAGTTCATTTTCCTTAGCAGATAACGGCGATACCGTCGCCATACAGATAGCTAAGGCCAATGAAAATCTGACGACAAAATTTCCTATTAGATGATGTGATATAACCATAAAACTTCGCGTGTTTATTATGCTAATCCAATTATAGCGGAATAGTTGAGTTTTTCATTGAGACTGATCTATTTGACCGCTGGGTGGAGTCGATTGTTGGACTTTCCCTATGGCGGAGAACTCTTACAGATGGATTACAATGTGTTAATCCGTTATGTGCTCAGGTACGTGATAATATCGTAGATACGGAATGATAGGAAAGTTTGATCAGTACATTATATTTTCGATTAATCGCCTTACTCACGGACTCCTGTAGATATCACCGATTCCAACTAAACGGGCGGTCCGTGTGGCGATTTGAACAGGGACCACTTGTAAGTCGCTGACTTCATCGAGAAACGCGAAAGAAGCTTACAACGTTGCTTAATAAAAATGTTGGGATGGCGAATCCGGCTAACAATACCTAAGCTTTGATGACAGTCTGATCCTAGCCGTGTGGAGTGAGCGCAGAGGCCTAGCGTACGCATAGTTCCGGTTCATCCGTCACTTTTGTCGGTAATTTTTCCTAATGAGGAAGTATTTGTATGAATAAAATAGCGATGTTACTCATTTCAGGTTTCGCTCTAGGTTTTACACCCAATTTCACAAATGTACTCGCGTTTGGAGAAACCGCGTTACCGACACCATCAGCTATTGGAGAAAAAAGACCGAATATCCTGGTTATCATGGCGGAAGACATGAGCAGCAAAGTTGGCGCTTTTGGCGATGCTGTCGCAGTGACTCCGAATTTGGATAAACTCGCTGCACAAGGTGTGCGTTTCAGCAATGTATACACAACCGCTGGTGTGTGTGCCCCCAGTCGCGCTTCGCATATAACCGGTATGCACCAGATATCGCTGGGCGGACAGCATATGCGTTCGGGCAACTTTAAAGGCCAAAAATATCTCGCGGTACCGCCACCTGAGGTGAAAGCTTATCCCGAATTATTACGGCGGGCAGGATATTATACGTTTACTAATCGTAAACTGGATTATCAGTTTAGTAGCATTATGTCCGGTAGTGGCCCTTTTACCGTCTGGGATGACGACGGTCCTAACCCTGATTGGAACTTAAGAGCCAGCGATCAGCCTTTTTATGGATTAATTAATTTGTTGATAACTCACGAAAGTCAGTTATTTCAAAAAAATATTGAGAGAAACCGTAGTCGCGGCCTGGAGAAAATCGTCAGCGCTGATCAAGTTGTTGTTCCTCCCTATTATCCGGATACCCTCATTGTAAGGGAGGCAATTGCCCAACAATATGACAATATACATGCGATGGATAAGCAGGTTGGAGATCTGATCGCAAAATTGCAGGCAGATAATATCGCTGACAATACCATTGTTATATGGACCACAGATCACGGCGACGGCTTGCCCCGTGGAAAGCGCGAGCTTTATGACAGTGGACTCAAAGTCCCGATGATTATCCATTGGCCAGAACGACTGCGACCGAGCGCATTTAAGAATGGGGATATTGATCGCCGCCTGATTAGTTTTGTTGATTTTGCGCCTTCGGTTTTGCAGGTCGCAGGAGTGCCAATTCCAGATTATGTGCACGGGACAACAACGCTGTTTGATAAAGGAGTCGTTCGTGATTACGTCTATGCCGCGAAAGATAGAATGGATGAATTTCCGTTCCGAGAGCGGGCAATTCGAGATCATCGTTTTAAGTACATTTACAACTATCAACCCGACAAGCCAGGCGCTGTGCACCTGAGGTATCGCGATCAACTGAGTATCATGGAAGACTTATGGTCACAGTATGAAAAAGGTTCATTAAATAATGAACAGGCATTCTGGTTCCAACCTCGCCCTGAACATGAGTTTTATGATTTGGAAAATGATCCCCACGAGGTTAACAATTTGGCTGATAATCCAGACTATAAATTGGAGAGGCTTCGCCTTAGCGGTCAATTGAAGCAACGTATGCTGACTGTTGGTGATTTAAGTGATCAATCTGAATTAGAATTAGCTCAACAGTTCTGGCCCCAGGGCATACAACCAAAAACGACTGCGCCTCGACTAGAATTGATCGGAAAAAGTACGGTGAAACTGATACCTGTCGAGCCGAATTCCTCTATTGGTTACCGGTTCGACGGTGGGCAATGGCTAGCCTATCAACCCGATAGCCTTATCGCGGTGCCAAATTCGGCTAAACTCGAAGTAAAAGCGGTAAGATATGGCTGGTCGGAAAGCGATACTGTTTACAAAACATTTTAGATTCTTTCGTTTTTGAATGCTTCGTTTTGATAGATTCGTTTTAGCTTGCTGCGTTGCATTGAAAAATGAGTATTTGCCAAATTGTTAGCTTATTTGCGTCCGCCAGCACGATATCTGCTCGGCGTTGTAAACTATATGGCTCGGTGTTGTGGTCTCGATCGAAGTCGGAATTATGGTATTGAGCCCAAGAATCGAAACGGTGAAAAAACCGATTTCAAAAATGCCATCATGTTCAAAGCTCAGTCCGCGGTTTAGGTACTTAGTATTTAGCACAAGGTACGAGATATTAACTAAGGACTATTTCCGAGATATGCCCCTATCGCGTCAAAACGTTTTCTCGGCGTTGTTTTTGGTGCTCTACGTAACAACCCCTACCATCTCTAGTAATCGCACGTATTTCTACCACCCTTGAGTCTATGTAGTATGCGCACCTGAAATATGCAATGACACTGAACATGACTCGAAGAGTCAAAACACCGTGGTTTCACGGACACCCAATAGGAATTACAAAATGATTAAAGTTTCTGCTCTGGTACTATCTACTGTTTTGTTTTCTGGCCTGACGCAAGCTTGCACTAAGCCCACAGCACCGGCACTACCGGATGCAGCAACAGCCGTAACTGCGCAGATGGTTAAAGCCAAACATGCAGTCAATGCTTATATGACCGCCGCAGAAGCCTATTTGGAATGTGCCTCGAGCACCATTGACCATAACCGTACAGTAAAATCAATGAAAAAGGTTGGCGAAGGTTTTAATGAAGCCGTTCGCTCTTATAAAGATCGTATGTCTAACGCCTAAGTATTATCCGTTACTGTTAGCTGCAAAAGAGAGGTCGATGTGGCCTCTTTTTTTGTCTCCAAATTCCGTCAAATCCCGAACACTGCCATTTTTGAGACTAAATACAACTGACTCTTTATTTTCCTTTTCTGCAGTGACCCAGCAGTCAATCGCTCGACAATAACTTTGCTTTTTTTATGTGAGTGCTTTATGTGAATGCTTTATGTGAATGCTTTACGTGATCGTTCTACTTGAGTGGTTTAATTGAGGGCTGTCTTCGATATGCCTGAAATCAGCATGAGTTTTATCGGCTCATGTCAGCTGTATTTTTCGGTGGACTCATGCTGGTTAAACGTTGCGAATCTTAAGTTTTCTCCAGGACGATCAAAGGACAAAATAATAAACTGCCCTTAGACGACGCGCAAATTGACGCCGACTCTGTTACTCGGCAGCAATTGACGGCAGAACTGAGTCTCGGAAAAGTTTATTGCTAGTAAGGCTGGCGGCATTGGTGTAGATTCATTTTTGTTCACGACATAGAGTTTTCAACTAGGGTAAGACAAATAATTGAAGCCTGGGAGTTTCCAATTTATAGCGATTTTGGTGGAACGCATTGTTTACACGGTGCAATTGACGCTGATGTGTTACAGGACATTGCAATAGCCGCAGACGAATGGTTCCTGGAAATCGATACAGTGAGCCGCGAGCAGGGGCCGTGGAGTGTCGCAGCCCATTTACCAACTGAAGCGCGGTACCTGCCCTCAGCACGCTCTATCGCGTTACCTTCAGTTGTTTCCCCGCCCATTTTAATGGCTGCTTTTACGGCTTCACTTAAAGAGTATCTCATTGAAGAATTGGGTCCGACTCCGGCCTGTGATGTCGACTTGGCGTGGCTGCGCAGACAGTATCCACCCAGCTTACGCCCAGCCGTCAGTGCTCCCCACAACTGGCATCAGGACGGTGCTTATGGCTTTGATTTTACGGATGAAAAACTGTCTCTCGACGATGCACTTGTGCCTATGTTAACGCTCTGGGCGCCACTACAGGCCTGTGGCGAATTAGCTCCTGGACTAGAATTAGTAGCCAACCCAGATCACCGGTTGATTGATCTTCCTTCGCTTGAAGAAAATGAAATTTCGAAGCGATGGCCATACGATCAGCGCTGGAGACCGGTGATGAAACCGGGAGACGTTTTACTGATCAAAAGTCACGTGTTGCATCGGACCCATGTGACTTCCCACATGACACAAGTGCGAAGTTGCGTCGAGTTGCGATTTTTCCCCGCTCAATCCATACCCTTAAGAATGGCAAGTCACACATTTGTGGCAATGGTCTAAACTTTTACATTATTGAGTGCGATGAGATGCTTTGATTAACGCACTTTGCGAAGGGAACAGCTCATGGGTTATACAGTTCAGGTTCGCGATTTTTTCAATATCGTTAGTTTTTTTGGGGAGACCGATGGAGCTGAAATTTTTGAGTGTATGGACGTTTTGCATGGTAACTCTCGATTCGATGATATTCGCGGTGAAATATGGGACTTCAGTAAGGTTGTCGATTTAGATCTTTCTATAGAACAGTGTCGTCGCATAGCTGCACTGGCAAATGCCGCAGCAAAAACTAACTCAAGAATTAAGTCCGCAGTCATTGCCTCTGACGATAACGTCGGTGTGATGGCCAATTTGTACGAGGCTGAAATGATGTCTTCGTTGTGGGAAACGAAAGTGTTTAGTAATATTGATGAAGCTTTGGATTGGTTGTCGTAGCACTGTCGAGTTAAAATCGGACCAACTGAAGCTGAGCAATTACTGGACAGGCAATTGCTATAGACTTAAGTTCGGCTTGTGAGTAGTCTACTGCGGTATTCATCGCATAGTAATTATCCCGCGACGACTGATAACAGTAACAATAAAAATAATTGAAATAGGTGATTTCTCGTTCTGTATGAAAACTATTAATTTAACACTCGTCCTTTTTTTGAGCTTTCTAATTACTTCCTGCGCTGAAAAACCAGAGCTTCTGGCAAATAATAACCCGGATAAATACACGGTGGTAAAAGATGTGCAGTGGGCGTCCCCTGATGGTTTTCCATTAACCATGGACATATATACGCCAAAAACTGGAAAAGAGACTTATCCAGTCATCGTGATTTTCCATGGAGGAGGATGGTTAATTAACGATAAATCCATTATGGATCAAATGTCGAAATATTTAGTGACAAACAGTGAATATGTCGTCTGCAACGTCAACTATCGGTTGTTGGTCGACAACGGTAATACTGTCAAACTTAACCAAATAGTGGAAGATGTATTTGGCTCAATCTTGTGGGTTAAAGACAATATAAGTCGCTACGGAGGTGATAAGGACAACATAGCGGTAACCGGTGATAGCGCGGGCGGGCATTTGTCTGCCATGGTAGTGAATATGGGACATCGTCTTAGCTCTGAATTGTATTCCGAGAAAGAACTTGGTTTTACACCGTCCTATCTACCGAGTGGCAAAACCGCGGAAGACATTGCTAATCAGAACGGTTTGGAAGTTCAGGCGGCCATTTTGAGCTATGGTGCTTTCAATATTTATGAGGGTAGCCTCAATGGCTTTGAAGAAATGACAAACCCGTTCTGGGTAATGGGAGGATCGATGGCGCGGGGAATTTTTGGCGATGATTTTAATGTAGTCGACAATTCCGCCCACTATAAAGGTGTCTCTCCCATTTATAATATACCTCAAGCTAGCGAGCGGAAACTGCCGCCACAATTATTGACAGTTGGCAGCGCGGACGAGTTGGTTACACCGGCGTCGGTTAAAGAATATAGAGAAAAATTGACTGTCGCAGGTCATTACACCGAGTACTGGGAATATGAAGGAAGATCTCACGCGTTTTTGGATTCGGGGTCCAATCTATTATTGGGCACTAGTTTTGAAGATGATGCCCCCGAAGCACTCAATGTAATGATTAGGTTTTTGAACGGGGTGTTTTATCGGTGAAGAAGTTTGCCGCAGTTATTCTGTCTAAAAATACACCGTATTATTTCTATTTTTTGGAGGTTGAGTGATGTTTCTATTTAGATCTGTTTTTACAAGGATAATGTTTGGTGGTCTGGCGCTTGTTTTTGTTTCCGCACCGACGTCCGCGCAGGATAAAGACACCATACCCGCAGATATTCCGTTGGCCGCTGCTCCCGATTACAGCGATCCCGATACCTGGTTGTGTCGTCCTGGCCGCTCGGATCACTGCGATGTCAGTCTCGATGCGACAGAAATTGTCGCCGACGGTTCTTTAGTCGCTCGACCTTTTTCGGGCGTGGCTGATAATCCACCGATCGATTGTTTTTACGTTTATCCGACGGTTTCAATGGACCCTGGAGGAAACAGTGATCTAATTGCAAACGGGGAAGAGGCTAGTGTGATTCGGCATCAGACCGCGCGATTTCGGTCAGTTTGCCGGGTCTATGCCCCTTTGTACCGTCAGATAACTCTGACGGCTCTTCGTGCACGAGTGGCCGGGTCGCCGATGAAGATGGACGGTATCGCTGCTTATACAGACGTCCAACGCGCTTGGGAACATTACTTAAAAAATGACAATAACGGTCGAGGGGTAGTGCTTATTGGTCATTCGCAGGGATCCGGCATGCTTAACAGACTTATTGCAACCGAAATTGACGGTAAGCCTGCTCAAAAACTCATTGTGTCTGCCATGCTCACAGGCAGTAATACCGCCGTACCGACGGGGGCAAAGGTCGGTGGTGCGTTTAAAAATATGCCGCTCTGTACTGCTGAGGGAGAGGTCGGTTGTGTCATTAGTTACGTCACTTTTCGCGATGAAGTACCACCGCCAGCTCACTCACGATTTGGCCGGGTAAGAGGGGCTGAATCGGATTTGACCCAGCAAGCTGCTTGCGTGAACCCTGCAATGCTCGATGGTTCAAACGGATCACTCCACGCTTTTCTGGCCTCTGGTCGGTCGGCGTTTGCCTCTGCCCGAGTACAGGGTGAATGGGTGCAGGGCGACGGACCTGAACCACAGACCGACTTCGTGACCGTGCCGGGGCTACTGACCGGAAAATGCGTTTATGAAAAGGGCTTCTCTTATCTTTCTGTCACCACTCATGGCAACAAAAATGACCCCCGCGCAGATACGATTACTGGAGATGTTTATGTTGGTGAAACTCGGTTAGATGATTGGGGCTTACATCTTATTGATATGAATGTCGTGATGGGAAACCTTGTTAATATTGTTCGCTTGCAGGGCAATACGTGGGTGAGCCGGTAACAGGCTGGTAATATAGCGCTAACGAGAACTAATGCTAATCGCTTACTTTTATTGTTAGGGTCTTGTTGAAGTGTTCTTGGGATGTTGTTTCTTCGAATGGGTCGCACTTACCAAAATACCAAGACACGACCGATTTCATCGATCCTGTCTTGGTAGGGCCAGGGCCATACACCCAAACAAGTCGTGTTTTTCTCAATAGAACATACTCATAGACACCGTTGTACACTGGACAGGAGTGTTGAGTGTAATTCGCCATTAAGTGTTTCAGTACGGGACGAATTATTGTGTACGGCCACATTTTTCAGCGGCTTAAAGCTGCATCTCCAGTGATCAATTTAAACCAGTCTTTGTTCATCATATGAATAAGACGTGTCATCAGCGTAATACTGATTTTCCCTTCACTGCTATTCACAATATTCCTTAATGGCATATCGGAAACAATCGCTTCCATGACGATGCGGTCGGTTTCCGAGAGTTCATTGCCTACCATTTTCAAGACGCTTTTTTTCACCACCTTGTTTAGCTGTCGGCCGACCCAGGTCTCTTGAATTTCATTCAATGTGGAATTCATCTGGAATGGTCTGGTAGGCACGATTTCGGGAATTTCGCGACCTAACAAAGCCGTGAAAGCTGCATCATCGAATCGCTTCTTTTGAGGTTCAAAATAGGGACCAAGCTTCGCGTCTCGCTCGGCGATTTTGTTTTCTGTTAATAGCTTTATGTAGTCCTGCAAGCGGACGTCTGCGCTGGACGCACCGACAAAAATACTGTAATCGTCGTTTTCGACAACCCATTTTTCGTCTTTTGTATGCCAGAATGAAAACGCTCTGGCGTCTAGAGTTAACGAGACGCGGATTTCTTCTCCGGGTTTTAGATAGACCTTCGAAAATCCCCTCAACTCTTTTTTAGCGCGAAAAACCGAACTGTTTTGTTGGCCAACATACAGTTGCGCAATTTCGGCACCTGCGCGAGCTCCAACATTTTTGACCGTAAACTCTACGGACAGTTGGGTGGCATCTTGCATATGAAAACTGTTAGATTGTTCGGCTTCCGTGGTTCCAGAGATCGAGAGGCCAGAGTATTCAAAAGTCGTATATGATAAACCGTGTCCGAAGGGATATTCGACGGGAATGTCTGCAGTATCAAAATAGCGATAGCCGACCCATATGCTTTCCCGGTACTCCGACTGGCGTAATCGCCCGGGAAAATAGGGTTGGCTCGGTACATCATCCAGCGATAGCGGAAATGATTCGGCCAGTTTACCACTGGGATTCACATGTCCGAACAGAATGTCTGCTACCGCGGACGCTCCAGCTTGGCCGCCGAGGTAGGCTTCGATAATAGCCGGTATATTTCGAGAAAATGTCAGGTCAATGGGTGCGCCATTTTGCAGTACCAGCGTAATTTTTTCATGGAACGGTGTTAAAGCGCTGATAAGATCGAGTTGCGCTTGCGGTAATTGGAGATGACTGCGATCAAATCCTTCAGATTCAAATTCCGGGGTCAATCCCGCAAAAAGTATCACTTGATCACAGTCGCGGGCGAGGGTTAGTGCCTCTTCTATTTGGCTCTTCACTGCGTCACCCGTCAAAGCGTAGCCCGGTGAATATTCAACTTTTGCTTTGTCTCCGATAAGTTTGCGTATCTGATCGAGTGGCTGCTCGAGATGGGTCGGATTTATTTGAGAGCTTCCCGAGCCTTGATAGCGTGTTTGCGTTGCTAAAGATCCTAGAACAACAATACGCTGTTGCTCGTTCAGCGGCAGTTGTTGATGATCATTTTTTAATAGAACACAAGCTTCTTCTGCGGCTTTTCGGGCCAATTGATGGTGCTCATCAAACGAAAAGTCAGGGTGATGACCTAAGGGCGATTTTGATTTTACGATTAAACGGAGCACGCCGGCGACGGAGTTGTCCAATTCTTCCATCGATAATGAGCCGTCACCAATCGCCGCGATAATTTTTTGCGTATTCACTTCGCCGCTGGAGGGCATTTCCAGGTGTAGGCCGTTTTTAATGGCCAAAACTCGATCGTGAACAGCACCCCAGTCCGTGACAACCAGCCCTTCATATTGCCATTCTTTCTGCAAAATATCGGTGAGTAGGCCTTTGTGCTCAGCGAGATAAGTGCCGTTTAATTTGTTGTAGGAACACATGATGGTCCAGGGTTGGGATGATTTAACCGCTAGTTCAAAAGCGGCCAGGTAAATCTCTCTGAGTGTTCGTTCGTCGACGATGGCATCGACAATTGTGCGTCCTTCTTCGTGGTTATTGACCGCGTAGTGTTTTAGGCTAGTGCCGACCCCCTGGCTTTGAACACCTTGAATCCATTCGCTTGCCATGACGCCTGAGAGTAGCGGATCTTCCGAAAAATACTCAAAATTTCGACCGCCCAAGGGGTTGCGCTTGATGTTGACACCAGGGCCCAAAAGGACGCTAACATTTTCCGTGCGGCATTCTTCTCCCAATGCGACGCCGACATCGCGCAACAACTTGCGATTCCAGCTAGCGGCAAGTCCCGACGCTGTAGGAAAACAGGTGGCGGGTACACTGTCGCTAAGTCCCATATGATCTGCGTCAGCCGGTTGTTTGCGCAGGCCGTGGGGCCCGTCCGTAACCATAATAGAGGGTAAGTCGAGGCGTTCTACACCGGGTAGATGCCAAAAGTCTTTACCGGAGGACAACATAGCCTTTTCTTCGATGCTTAACTGTGTCAGTAAATTTGCGATTTTTGTGTCTGATTTCATTCGTGTTTCTCAACGTTCAATAACGGCTTTAATAGCCAGAGATTATTTGTGGGCGCGCATACCGTCGGTAAGTAACTGCAGTAGCATCGGTAGTAGTTCTGGGCCTTCATTTTCATCGAGTTCGACTAAGGCGGGACCACGTAAAAGCATGCGTTGGTGAAATGAGTGCAGTGCCGTGGTGAGGGTAAGGCTCATTAAATGGGTGTCGATGTCCTTACGGATGCTGCCATCAATTTTCCCGGCCTCTATTAAGTCATCCAACTGACCGGTAGCCGCAATATTGATAGCGTTTTTCACCTTCGCGCGAAATCCCTCGGGAATACGGGCTCCTGAATAAAAGGCGTCAAATTCCGCTATAAACCGGTCGTCGGTTTCGTTACCTTCTTCTTCGTAAACTTCACGAAAGAGAGTGCTTATCTTTTCTAAAGCCAATCGATGGTCGTCTTTCAGCGCGCGGTTGATTTTGTCGCTTAACTTTTCGATTTTTCGATTAAGCGTCAATTCCAGAATCGCGAGTCCTAGTTCGGTTTTGTCTCGAAAATATCGATATAAGGTGTTGCGGCTCATGCCCGTGGCCACGGCGATGTCTTTCATTTGAGTTTCAAAAAACCCACTGTCAGAAAAGCAAGTCTCGGCCTGTTCGAGAATCTTCAAGCGAGTCGTTTCGGTCTGGTAGATCATTCTCTGTGACATGTGGTATGTTACACGTGTATTATATTTGTGAGCAATATAAAGAATTCGCTGAATCGAGTCAACAAGAGATTGATGCAATGAGCTCGCGGTTTATGAAAGTCTTTAAATGTGATTTGCACATTGAGTAACGGTGGTAGTATTGATGGACAGACGATTTCAGTCACTTTTCAATCACCTATTAGTTAGGTTGGGATAAATAATAATGAAAACTGTCTTCATGGTTCATTCAAACCCTGTTAAGGATAGAGAGCAGGAGTTTAATAACTGGTATACAAATGTGCATTTGCGGGAGGTCTTGCAAATCGACGGTTTTATTTCGGCCCAGCGTTTCAAATTAGCTGCTGCACAGGTGATAAATAACCAGCCCTATAATTATCTGGCGCTGTACGAAATTGACAGTGAAAATATTACGCAAACACTGAAGAACCTTGCTGGCGCCAGTGATCTGCAAATGAGCGACGCTATTGACTCTGCATCCATGCAGATTTCAGTTTTTGATTCGATTCACGACAAGATGTTAGTCGCGTCTTGATCTAGTAGCTTTCGACTAATTCAAGGTAGGTACCGTCGGGGTCTGTGAAGCAAAAAAAGCGGGAACCGTGTTCCGCACTTACCGACACTGTTGCGGGTTTCGATACGATATCGACCCCAGCTTTTTGGAGAAACTCGTAATCGGCATCGATGTCAGTCGTTTGCAGAGCTAATCTGGCTAAGCCTACATGATAAAGGTGCGCATAGGGCGGACTGTCGTCGGTGGGTTCTTGCCATTCAAGCAGGTCAATGACGACTGGATTAGCCGCACCTTTTAAGCTCAGTAGCGCTCCCTTTACCTTGTAAGGTGGCATGCCTACGGCCGCTGCCACTTCTTTGGTATTGGTTTTGGGAACTTGCCAAATCTCTTCAAACCCTAATAGCTGATAGAAGGCGATTGATCGTTCGTAATTACGGCAGTTAATATTGACGTGTACCATTCCGACTAGATTCATTTTAAATTACCCATGGATCGTTGCTATTGTGTGGTTCTTTTTACTGTGGTCGCGAGGAACATATTTTCCACATTCAACGCCGTACCGGAAAATAATACTGGGCGATGTCGTTGTCAGACGGCTGTATCGCCGTTGTCGATGACCATCTCAGTGCCCGTGACATGTTTAGATTCCTCGGAAACCAAATAGACCACCATATAGGCGACATCGTTAGGCTCGCCAATGCCCATTTCGCGGCGCGTTTTCTCAGAATCGGCTTGTTTTGTAATATCGACGCCTACCAGAGTTTTGAGGGCGTGGTGAACCATTGGCGTTGAGATACTACCCGGGTGAATGGAGTTACAGCGGATGTGGTATTTCTGTTGCTTGCAGTGGATGGCTATAGCCTTTGTCATTGCGCGAATACCACCTTTCGCAGCTGAGTACGCTAGATAGGAAGGTATCCCTACCAGTGCAGCGGTTGATGACATGTTAATGATGGATCCGCCGCCACTTTTCTTCATCAATTCGATCGCTGATTGACATCCCCAGAACGTCCCGTCGAGGTGAATGCCCATGGTTCGGCGCCAGACTGCGGTGCTGGTATTTTCGATGTCGGCAATCACCGCGATGCCAGCGTTATTAACTAAAGCGTCCAGTCTGCCAAATTCCTTTTCGACCATCGTCATCAAATCTTTCCAGCCCGTTTCGTCAGACACATCCTGGGTGAAAAACGTCGCACCAATTTCGGCCGCGATTTTTTCTCCCGCTTCGGCGTTGATATCGGTCATGATGACGGTAGCGCCTTCTGTAGCCAATAGGCGCGCATCCGCTTCGCCGAGACCCGATGCTGCGCCTGTGACAATAACCACTTTATCCTGAACTCTTCCCATAAAACTGACTCCCGTTTTTTTTCTATGGTGCAACGCTATGGACGAAATTACCAGAGAATATCTTGCCTGCGCATTTAAGTCGTTTGTTAGAGGCACGCTCAGCAGCGTTAGGAGTCACTGCAGAGCTAAAAGCGTCGGTGATGGACAAAGATCGTCGATTGTTTTTTGGCCGGGCTTAGATCACATTGTGGTAACTAACCAACACGCGGATTTTACTATATAGGTACATCTCATTTGGGTGTAAACTCAACAGTCAACGATTTTGAATCGTACTATTGATCAATTATACGAGCCAATTCTTGCGTTGAATTTATGGAGCAGGCCTTGAAAGAAGACAATAATTTCTGGAATATAACCCCGCTGGGTAAGGCGATCGGTATGTCGCTAGTTGCAAAGGGCGATAGGGTTTGTTCCTTGAAAGTCACCTACAGCGACCAACTCGTTGGCGACCCGGACACCGGTATTATTCATGGTGGCGTCATTACGGCGTTGTTGGATAACTCCTCGGGACTTGCGGTCCGGTGTCATCCCGACTGGACCGACGGCCAAAGTATGGCAACCTTGGATTTACGAATTGATTACATGCGTCCGGCGACGCCGCACGAAGATCTTATCGGTACTACAGAGTGTTATAAAATAACCAAGAATATTGCATTTGTTCGAGGGACGGCTCACCAGGGAGACCCTGAAGACCCAGTGGCAACCTCCGTTGCCAGTTTTATGATGGGCACTCCAAATGAGCCAAGACCATGAAGATATTGCAAAGATTAAGAGATGAAGGAAGAGGTCAAGATATGGCCGCTCTACTGGCTGAAATCCCCTTTGCGGGATTTTTAGGTATCGACGTTGATATTAAGGGCAGTGAGCTAACGACCATCATGCCATTTAAATATGATCTGGTCGGTAATGAGCGGCTTCCCGCGATTCACGGCGGCGTGATTGGTGCTTTTCTTGAAATTAGTTCGGTGGTGCAATTACTATTTGATACCTCCTGCGAGCGCCTTCCTAAAACCGTTGATATATCGATTGATTATTTGCGTTCTGGAAAACCGATGGAAACCTATGGTCGAGCGATAGTGACTCGTCAGGGTCGTCGGGTTGCCAATGTAAGGGCTGAAATCTGGCAGGAAGAAAGAACACGTCCTATTGCGTTGGCACACGGACATTATCTACTGACGCCGGCCTGAGATAGAGTAATTACATAACTAACAACAACGAGGATTTTCGATAATATTACCAGCCGGTGGGCGGAGACTTTGATTCCACACACCATCATCTCGGGAGTATTTTTCGGTCCGTTTCTGGAATTAAACCTAAGCTGTGGAGAAAACCGTGCCCAATGTAGTCATTAGAAATGCTGATGTTCATGACGCGGACATGATATTGAATTTCATCACCGAACTTGCCATCTACGAAAAAGCAGAACACGAAGTTGTAGCGACCGTCGAGGATATTAAAAATAATCTATTCAGTCCAGAGACGACAACGAAAGCGCTTATTTGTTGTAGGGATGATGAGCCTATCGGGTTCGCCGTTTATTTTCTAAACTATTCAACATGGCTCGGTAAAAATGGCTTGTTTCTGGAGGACTTGTACGTCTCGCCAGCGTATCGAGCTATGGGGGCTGGTAAGGCAATTCTGAAACACCTGGCCAAAATTGCCGTCAGTAATAACTGCGGTAGATTTGAGTGGAACGTGCTGGATTGGAATGAGCCTGCTATTCTGTTTTACAATTCGATTGGTGCAAAACCGCAAAGTGAGTGGATTGGCTACCGTTTAGACGGTGAGTCGCTGATTAAATTTGCGGATAACTAATTGATTCGCGCGTGAATTAAAAACGGGTTAACGGAGTACTCAACATTCTATATCGCACTAAACCGATAAGGAGAAAATGATGGACGTTATTAATTTACAGATGAAGACCAAAGCAATGCCAGGTAAAGTTGATGCTTATTGGTATGAAGATGAGAGTGCAAACTTAAAGAGGACCTTGTTTCATCGTGTGACAATACCTTTAGTTCCGTTTGATTCTGGTATGGCCGATGATAAACAACCGCATACGACTGAAATGGTATTCGATTGGTACAATCTGAATCTGGGTGACGTGAGTGATCTGGATGGATTGAATTTGCGCCATAGGGATTACGAGGAAGCCGAAGGGGATGTCGTTATCGGCGGTGCCCACAACTGGTGCGATGTAAAACGCCTCGAATTCGAAAAAACAGCGCCCGGTGTTTTTAATGTGAGCGGTGAATTAATTGTCGAGTTTGAAAGTGAAGATCTTGGCAGTAATGAAGTATTTGAGTTTGAAACGACCGTTCAATACGTGCCATCGTAACTAATGTAGGTGTCACCTGTGTGGATGACGGTGAGTGTTTAGTTTGTTGAAATATGACGGCCATGCGGATCTTGGGGAATACGTCTAAGAGCATCGGCCTAAGTCTGTGCCGAGTGACCTCTAGATTCTTTGCGATCGATTCTGGGATGGCTCCTCAGCTTTCTTCCCGGTGATCGTGGAAATGCCGTTAATAGAAGAAACCCATTGTGGTACATAGTACCGATCTCACCGCGTCACTTCTAAGTTTCTCTTTTGTACCCGTGTATGAAACAGCCTCAGTCCGTCGTCCACTATTAAGTTTTCGCGCTGTTTTTCTCTAGCAATCCCATGCCGCATCCCTGCATGAGCTGTATGACAAAGCGACGGGTATTAGTGAATCTGACAGCGAGTTTGGAAAGAGTGAACAAAAATTAACGGGCGGTGTATTTTTATTATTTTGACCCAATGGTATGATGGCCTTACCAATTATTATTAAGGGTTTTGGGCTTAAGTCAATTTGTAGGCCGCGACTCCCAGCTAGTGGAGAAATATCAGTGGAATTTTCAGTGCGTTTGCAGCCGTTTTATAACAACTTAAAGGCAGGACCGATGATGACCGTCGGACTGAGCCTTATCCTTGGAGCAGCGGGGGCTGTGAGTGAGACTGGGCCACAGCCTTGGATGATCAAAACAACCGCGCCAGAGATTCGAGCACAAGCACTGATTTCAGCAATGACAACAGAGCAAAAGTTCCAGCAACTGGTCGGCGAAGCCGGTCAGGTGCCTGAAATTCCGGAATGTTACGGTGCACGGCACGTACCGGGGGTGCCTGAACTTGCTATCCCAACACTTCGCATCACAAATGGCCCCGTTGGTGTTGGCCAAAACGACTGCGTGCCTGCCGAATTCGCAGACCCCAGTAAACCACTGTCGTTTTTAACCACTCCACACTCGGCCAAAGCCACAGCGCTGCCGTCGGCGATGGCAATTGCGGCATCTTTTGATCCTGCTGTAGCGGCTCAGTTTGGCGACGTTCTGGCGACCGAGTCGAATAACTTGGCCCTTCATGTGATGGAGGGGCCGGGAGTGAATCTGGCTCGTAATCCAACTCTGGGACGAAATTTCGAATATTTTGGTGAAGACCCGTATCTTTCAGGTCGGATGGCGGTAGCTGAGATTAAGGCTATCCAGTCGAAGGGCGTCATTGCGATGGCTAAACATCTGGTGGCTAACGATCAGGAAGTTAATCGAATGACCATCAACGAAATTATTGACGACAAGACCCTGCACGAAATCTATTTGCTACCTTTTGAAATGTCGGTCAAAGAGGGAGAGGTTGCGTCCGTTATGTGTTCGTACAATACAGTCAACGGTTCTGGAATGTGTGCCAATAAACATATTCTAACAGACGTATTGCGGGGACAATGGGGCTTCGAAGGTTATGTACAATCAGATTTTTATGCCGTACACGACGTCACGAAGACAATGTTAGCTGGAATGGATCACGAAATGCCCGGTATGGACTTCCCTGCGTTTGGAGCGATAACTCACTGGAAGCCAGCAGCTCTACAAAAAGCGCTTGATTCCCGAGAAATCAAACTGTCGGATATTGATACCGCTTTGTTGCGCCGTTATACGCAGATGTTTAAGTTTGGCATATTTGATCGTCCTCTGAAGCAGACGCCGATCGATCAAAAGCGAAACGGCGATATTGCCAGGTCGATGGGTGAGCAGGGCGCTGTGTTGTTGAAAAATGACAAGCAGTTATTGCCTTTGTCGAAGTCCATTAAAAACATTGCCCTCATCGGGAAGAGAACCTACGTCGATACGGCGGTGACGGGCTGTTGTGGAGGCAGTTCTGATGTCATTCCTCTCTACACAGTGAAACCCTTACAGGGGATGAAGAATACGCTGAAGGCGCTCGGCTCGGAAGCATCGGTCAATCTCGTTATCGTCGATAATGAAAATAGCAATTTGGCGGAAGCCGTTGCTGCAGCGGCGGCTGCTGATGCGGTTGTTATTATGGCCGGTACTCTGGCTGAAGAAGGGCAGGACCGACTCGGTATCTCACTGGATGCCGGCGACTATATCAACACGACCAGACAATATATCAACAAAAACCAGACGGCTATGATCAGCGCTATCGCAGCGGCTAAGCCGTCAAAAACGGTATTGGTCTTGAAAGATAATGCGTCGGCGTTATTGCCATTTTTGGAGTCTATCCCGGCTGTGCTCGAAACCTGGTTCCCAGGACAGGAGGACGGTAACATCGTCGCTAATCTATTGTTTGGCGTCGTGAATCCATCGGGTAAATTACCGGTCACTTTCCCCATGAACGAAGGCGAATGGCCGGCTAATACGCCCAGTCAATATCCGGGCGTGACGATTAACGGTAAACCAACGGTATCCTATTCTGAAGGATTAAACATTGGTTATCGCTGGTATGATACGCACAAAATACAGCCGCGCTTTCCCTTCGGTTTTGGTTTGTCTTATACAACTTTCTCACTGTCGAATCTCAAGGTATCTCCGCTTAAATCCGACGGTAAGCAGCCGATCGTTGTAAGCCTTGATGTTACCAATACCGGTAGCGTTTCCGGTGCAGAAGTTCCTCAGGTGTATGTCGGTATGCCCGCGGTTCTCAATCAGCCGCCAAAACGTTTGATTGCCTTTGATAAAGTTGTGCTGGCAGCGGGTGAAAGTAAAACGGTAACGATTAAGATCGACCCGTTGGCCTCCAGCCACCCCTTGAGTACTTGGAATGTTGCTACCCAAAAATGGCTGACTACCGCGGGTCGGTACACACTAATGGTAGGTAATTCGTCCGCGGCTCTTAATCTGAGCCAAACGATTACTGTCGACGAGTCGTTAGCTGAGTGAACTAACAAAGAAAGCATCGCTTGGATTCGCTAGATCTTGGATGTTACGTGCTGTACACCTCGAAAAAATAACCCCGGCTCGCTACGACGGGCTGGACAGATTGGTTTAGACGATCACCTGGTACAGGTCATCTAAGACATTCACGATTCCCCGTCGACGACAACATTACTCTTCCGGCGGTGGTATCCCGGTAGCACGCCTTAATAGTATGTGCTCGGCGGCGATTCCCGGTTGAGTACATACTCGCATGAGCAACGCTCAATTGTCTTTGGCGGGTGAATTCATTAGGCGTGAACTTTCCAAAAACATTTCTTACAATTTTCCCGATGGTAGCGCTGCGAACCGTTTACACAGTCGTTGTCTGTGTGAGGATGAGCCAAGAGCTTGTCTAATTCGAAATGTGATGCTATTGTGATATCTAAATGATATCACATTGAAATTTGGAGAAAGTCCATGGTTAAAGAAGAAGCAGCGTCAACCAGTAACGGTTACTTGATGATTGTCATTCTGTTCTTCGCACAATTAGTGGCGGCGGGCACGATCGTGGTGTTTCCGGGCGGGCTTAAAGTTCTCGCGGTTATTGCGACAGCACTGGTATTTGTAGGATGGTTTGGTTTTTTCATCGTCGCGCCCAATTACGGGAAAATTCTACAGTTGTTCGGCAAATACGTGGGGACCGAACACGCGCCGGGATTACGCTGGGCCAATCCATTTTTTTCCAAAAAGCAAATTTCGCTGCGTGTCCGCAATTTTGAAAGCGGCAAACTTAAGGTGAACGATGCTCGCGGCAACCCTATAGAAATAGCTGCAGTAGTGGTCTGGAAGGTGGTCGATTCAGCCGAAGCGTATTTTGAAGTCGATGACTTTGAAAGTTTTGTCACTATTCAAAGCGAGGCTGCGTTGCGTAACTTGGCCAATACATATCCTTATGAGCCACACGATGGCGACGAATTGTCCTTGCGTGGTGATCCTGCGAGCATCGCCGAAAAAATAAAGCTGGAAGTACAGGAGCGTTTGCAAAAGGCCGGGGTGCATGTGATTGAAACACGCATTAGCCATCTGGCTTATTCACCGGAAATCGCACAAGCTATGTTGCGAAAACAGCAGGCTGGTGCGGTATTAGCTGCTCGCCGTTTAATCGTAAAAGGCGCGGTAGAAATGGTTACTGATGCCTTAGATACCTTAACAAAGGAGCACGATTTTCAGCTAGACGAAGAACGTAAAGCGAGTATGGTCAGCAATTTGTTGGTGGTAATTTGCAGCGACCAGCAAGTACAGCCTGTCGTAAACGCCGGTTCATTGTATTAATTTAACCTGGGTTAGGAGAGTTTATGCATTGGCGATACAGGGTAGTGGAATGTAATGAAAAGTTCTTTTGCGTTGGAAAATTTAAATCAGATAAAATGCAGTAGCAACTCAATGACATGGGCAAGCAGGGATGGATCGGAGCTTCTCAGATATAACGCCATAGACGGCGGCGGCATTGGCCTAGGTCTAATGCTAATTTATATAAAACTGATATAGATACAGACTATTATGGCAAAAAAAGCCTACCCGCTACGTATCAATGAACAAATTCTCTCCGCCATGCAGCGCTGGGCAGACGACGATCTGCGGAGTATTAATGCGCAAATAGAATACGTATTACGCGATGCTCTGGTAAAATCGGGACGTGCCAAACTGATTCAGAAAGTGGTTACCGAAATTGAGACGATTGATCCCGAGTAGAGAGTAATATCTAACAGTTACTAACAACTATGGTTAGACGATGGTCGTGTTTGAGAGAGTGTGATCAAAAGTGAATTTTAGTCCACGGAATACACGTGATCGCGGCGGTCCCGTTAATGCGTAGATGCCGTTATAAATGTCTGGTTACCAGAATCACGGGATCTTGATATTAAGTGGTTCTAGAAAGTCGGCAAGCGCGGCCGCGACTTCTTCAGCGTGGGAAAACGGCATCATATGATCGCCCATTTCGACGACATGGAATTTCGCGTGCGGTATCTGTTTTAGTAATTTCTCGCTTTGTGCAAATGGCACGTTAATATCTTCCGTCCCATGAATAATTAGGGTTGGTACAGTTGTATCGACGTTGGGTAACATCATGTTGGAAAATTGTTTGAAATCGTTGTCCATACCGATTTTCCGTTGTGAAATGGGCCACATAGAAAAAACCATATCGGACACCGTGGTTACTTTCGCCGCGTCATCTAAAATCAAAGCCCTGTTTACCGGATTGGGTACCATAAATTCGATGATACCCTCGGAGCCCAGAACATTCTTCATTAGTGATAAAACCGCCCACATTGAAAAGTCGTTTCCTAGGAAAGCAGGAAGGGACGGCGGATCAATGTCCGGCTGTGAGACGGCCTCGATCGCAATCAGAGCCGTTGTTTTTTCTGGATACATCGCCGCAAATGAAATGGCTGACGGTCCACCGCCCGAAACTCCGACAGCGAGAACGGAATCAATGTCCAGCGTATCCAGAAGCGCTGCATAGGCATGTGCTTGTTCAACAGGAGATTCGCCGACATCGAGTGGTGTTCTGAGATAACCTGGCCTTGAAGGTGCGAGCACTCGAAATCCAGGGAAGCTTTTCGGTCCGTCATAGCCCCCGGGCGTTCCGTGTAAAAAAAGAATAGTGGGTCCCTGCGCTTCAACGATTTCGTATTCTATCGGGCCCACTGCGGTATTGGCTATCTGACTGTTGGATACGAGACTGGATAACCGTTCTTCACTGAAACTCGAGTAAAATCCCAATGAAATAGTGAGGGCTGTCAACGTTAGAAGGAAAATTCCAGCACTTATTTTTTTAAACATAATTTCTCAATTAATGGCTAAGGGTCTATCTTTTCAGGACGGATTTTCTTATCGTCATTTCATTGTTTTTTTGGCTTTTCCGATGGAATATTGCGCCGAAAAACCCCCGTGCCGAAGGCATTGCTAATCAGTTGAGTATTTTCGATAAAGTAGTTGGAAACAATTTCTTCATGTGCATTATCGGGGAGGGAGGGTTTTACGTACACCGCCGTTTCTCCGAAGTTGGGAAATGATAGTATATCTTCATAACGGTTTTTTACCGAAGGCGCCATTCCTTGAATAAACGAAGGAGCTCCAGCGATGTAATCAATTTCGCCAGAATTTAGACTTTTTATCGCGTCGAAATAATTTGGGTATGGTTTGATTACGACTGATATCTCTTGTTCCTCATAGTACCTCTTTGCGATATTAAGTGATGATGAATACGACAGTCCACCAATCGCCTTTATGGTATTAACGTTTCCCGTCTTTTTTCCTCTTAACTTATATAGTGTGACCTGCAGTTTTGCTCCCAGCAAACGCCTAAATCCTGCGCGGGTTAAAATTTGATCGAGCTCTGGAATATACCCCCAAATGACGAGATCTAACTTTGTGTTGCTTATCCTGTTTATTAAATCTCTTTTATCTGACACCGCCCGATACACCATTTCGCGCTCGAGATTTTCGCCAAGACCATCGAATATAGGGCGGAGCTTAGCAGAGGCTATTTTATTCGGATAAACACTTGGAATTAGGAACACATAGGGATCTTGGTGCGAAGCGGCCTCCTTATCCACCAAAGCAGCAGTCACCGGAAGAAGGCTCGGGCGAACTGCTATTAAAAAAACAACACAAACGCTTTGAAGAATCTTCATTTTTTATTGCTGCCCAATTTTTGCTATATAGACCTATGCGTTGGTTATTTTAGCTGAGTTCTGAAGAGTTTGCTGTTGAAGCACGGTTAATGATTACGGCTGTGAGTATTTTTTCGCACGTCGAAAGATTTGCATTTAAGCGAAAAAGCTCAGTACGTTCCTTATTGCCTCTAGCGTGCTACTTGAACTTTTTGTCAAGATTTACATTGCCACGCTGCAAGCCGTTAACAGGTCTTGCAGTTTAAGTTTACTCGCCGTGTTTTTCTTTTTGTAGTGGAGAATCGACGGGACATTCCCGTCGATTCGGTTTTATCAGCTTGGAAGTGACATTGCGGGAGTGGTGTTTTTTACGCTGTCTCGCGAACTGACTCGTTGATGCCACTGCCACAGGGCTTCCAGATCGTCAGCGGGTTTTAAGTACACCATACCCGCGGCGAAATCGATACAACAGAGCGCCGTAATATCGGCAATAGTGAAGCGATCACCTGCGATGTAATCTCGTTTTGAAAGCTCTTTATTGAGTCGCTTATAGTAGGCTTGAGTCAGTAAGTCGCCCCGTTCTTTTGCTGCTGGTATTGACTCAATAATACCCATACTACCGACAATTGGACCATTAACCCACGCTTGACCGATGGGAGAAAACAATTCGTGTTCAATATGACGGTGGTGCATCTCAATAATGGCTGTTTCAACGGGATTTTCGCCGAACAGGTTTGGCGTAGGCGCTACCGATTCGAGATAGCGGCAGATGGCAACAGTCTCGCCGATACACGTGCCGTCATCGAGTTCTAACACAGGTATTTTGCCGCTCGGATTCTTGGCAAAAAATGCCGGCGTCTTATGTTCACCCGCGCGCATATCGACCACAACGCTTTCTAGCTCAAGACCTTTTTCCGCGGCAAAAATGTTTACACGGCGAGGGTTTGGGGCACTGGGAGAATCGTATAATTTCATCATTTAGAAGCGACCTTATTTAAGTTAATATAGAATTTAGTAGTTTTGAATACGGCGTTCTCGCGAACCATTACAGCTTGCGTAATATGCCATAGCACGGTTCAAGACTCTATGGTTTTTTGAAGAAGGGATAATTCACACAATATCGCTTAACGATCATGGCTTTAGATAAGGAGCGGTAAAAGTGAAACAGCACGGCTCAATTGCTGCGTAAAAGCGAACGGTTGGGCGACATTGAATCTCAGTGTTTTAAAGTGTATTTCTTAATGCAGCGTTGAAATTGCCCTGATATTATTTTGTAGGCAGGGGTAAGATCTGATTCCAGTCTCACATACTCGAACCCAGGGCATCGAAATGCTAAGCTAAAAGAACTCCAGGCGATGCATTGATTGCTTGTCTAGATCAAAAATGATCCAATTCGAACTATCTGGAAGTCAAGGGGGCTAGTTTCAGAACCGGTAATATAGTGATTAAGATAAGTTAAATCATAACCCCGAAGAAGCTGGTAGTGACGCCCATTGGGTCGCCAGCGGCGATTCGACCGGAATTAACTGCTGGTAATCAGGCAATCAAGCGATCAGGCAGTTAGTTACTTCGTAAGGAGATTTTCTCAGTGCATGAAGAGCGTTTACTGAAAGAAAAAGTCCGGCTTATTTGTTCTGGGACCACTTCCGCGCTCGTTTCAAACACGGTTTTAGCCGGCGTATCGGCCACCTACTTTTGGAACAATGTTAATGCGCTGTATGTTGGGCCCTGGACAACGTGCTTCGCATTCTTACTCATTGCCAGGCTTTTCCTGTACTGGATTGGAAGGAGCGATCAGGCACTACTTTCCAATGCCGCATGGGTGCGTTGCTATACCGTATTGATCTGGATGGTTAGCGCCTTATGGGGGTGCACTGTATTTTTCTTTGGCGATACCGGTGATTTTCAAGGCACGTTTTTGATAATAACGATTGTTATCTGCGTCGTCGCTGGCGGCTCATACTATTCTGTGCCGATATTGCCAGCTGTTATCGGCTTCATTCTACTTGGTGCATTGCCCATCGCAGTTTTCATGCTAACGCGCGATTCTTCGGCCGAGAAGATCATTGGTGTGATTGCTCTTTTCCTTACTCTAACGTTAATTAGAATATCCATCATCATTAATGGTTGGCTAATGACTTCGATAGAGCGAGGGCTGGTCAATGAATATCAATCTGATCAATTAGAAATCGCTTTGGAGAAGACATCAGTGGCGATGGGTGTCCAATCGGATTTTCTTGCCAATATCAGTCACGAAATTAGAACGCCAATAACCGGGTTGCTCGGCATGTTGCAACTGCTGCGTGCTAACCAGGAACCTGAGGAAACAGCTCGCTATCTAAACGTCGCGAATAACTCGGCGCGCACGTTACAGGTATTGATGAATGATCTATTGGATATGTCCAAATTGCAGGCAGGACAATTTTCCATCGATCGCAGTCCGGTTAATTTCATTACGCTAGTCGAGGAGTCGATAGACTTACTCAGGCCCATGGCCGTTGAGAAAGGTCTGATTCTGAATCTCAATACCTCGTTTCTGACGCCCTACTACTTTTATGTCGACGATGCCAGAATGCGGCAGATCATTTACAATTTGGTCGGGAATGCCATTAAGTTTACCGAGAGCGGTTCGATCGTTGTGACCGTGCGATGCCGGGCAATTTCCGCGGGTGTGTTTGAGCTGGAATGCGATGTTGAAGATACGGGAATTGGTATTCCCGAAGATGTTTCGGAAAGTCTCTTTGAGCGGTTTACTCAAGTCGATTCGGCCCAGTCGCGTACGCGTACCGGCACAGGACTTGGTTTGGCAATTTGTCGCGAGTTGTTGTTGTTAATGGATGGCACCCTTAGTCTTAAATCGACGCTTGGTGAGGGCAGTATTTTTAGCTTTTCGCTGCCAGTAAAAGAGGCTGGCGTTGTCGAAGTAGAACAAAATGAAAAAGCTGTTGAAGGCGTGTTGCAAGATACGCCCTATCATTTATTGGTGGCGGATGATAATCCAACGAATCTTCTCATTGTTGAAAAGATGGTTAAAAATCTGGGTTGGACAGTGGATACAGTAGACAGTGGTGAAAAGGCGATCGCGCTTTTTTCAGACAAAGAAAAACATTACGACGTCATATTAATGGATATTCAAATGCCGGTCCTGGATGGTATTGAAACGACCAGGAAAATTCGGGCCTTAAACGCCGCGGGCAAACATGTGCCGGTGATCGCTGTGACCGCGAACTCATATAATGACGAGTCGGAAGTTCTACTAGCGCAGAAGATCGATGGTTACGTCCCTAAACCTATCAACGCGGAACAGCTGCATAGAGTTGTGTCTAAAGCTATCCTGAAGCGCATGAACGAAGCTTAAAGCGCTTTGATCTGATTCGACGTCCTTCTTAATTAACAGTAGGGAGATCGCGATATTTCGGATGTGGTAGGTAAAACAATTGCATTTTCTTTGTACACTAGATGATTCATCGTATGGCCGATACCGATTATTACCGGAGCAGAATTCAAAGGGCTTTAGAATTTATTGATGAACGCCTGGGTGAACCGATGACGGCAGCTCAAGTAGCTGAGGCGGCACATTTTTCCGAATATCATTTCCATCGTCTGTTCCCCGCCTTTACCGGCGAACCGATCCATCATTATGTACGCAGTCGGCGTTTGGAAAAAGCGGCTATCCAGCTGCGAGAAAATCCTGAAACAGTACTCACTGAATTGGCCCTTGATGTTGGATTTGAAACTCCGTCAGCCTTCGCGCGCGCATTTAAGCAACATTTTGGGATTAGTCCCAGTGGGTTTAGATCGGGTCAACTGCCACTTCACGATAGTCCCGCGCGGGCGCAAGCCAATAGACCGTATCTAAAAACGAAGGCCGTGGCTACTCTGAACTTGTCGTTTACTGTCGAAAATACGAATGCCATGGTATTGCAGTATCGCAGCGCAAAAGGAACTAGTCACGGTCGTTTTTTTGCAGAGAAAAACCTAACCGAGTTGTTTGCCGGTCTGATAAGCGACCAGCCCACGGCGGTCGTAAGCGCCTATCCGGCAAGCCCCGCCGGCCTCAACGACAGCGAGGTTGAGGTGTGGTATGGCGGTTTGTTTTCTCAGCCTGATCTCGGCAGTTGGAGCAAACAAAGGCATCAATTTGTCGCTGGACAGTGGGCGGTCTTTGACTATCGGGGAAGTTATAACTATTTACATCAGGCCTGGAATCAAGTGTATTGCGTGTGGTTGCCTAATTCGGGCTATGCTCTGCGGGACGAATTACCGTTTGAAACTTATCTGAATAGTCCAGTCGAGGTAGTCACCGCAGACTTACACACCCAAATTTGGTTACCTATCAGCGGTGAGGAACAGGCATAAAGACAAGCAGTAAGCAGTCAGTAGCTGTTGCGAGCTTTGGCAGAGCGCAGGATTGGAACAGTAATCAGTAGGTTTTTGACGTTAACTACGACTTTTGAAGTCAGGAGTTAATGTTATGAATCTCAGTGCCGAAGAAACGGTCGCTCAATTGCGTCGCGGTGACATTAATAGTGAACAAATACTACAGAAGCAGCTCAGCAAAATATCTGAATTCAATCCGGATCTAAATGCATTTGTGCATGTTGTCGAATCTAAGGAAAGTCATAATCCTAGTGGTCTATTGCACGGTTTACCCGTGTCCATAAAAGACCAAATTCACGTTGCCGGAATGCCTTGCACCAGTGGTTTTGAGGGATTGGCGGACTTTGTTCCAGAAAACGACGCAAAAATAGTGACAGATTTGAAAGCGGCTGGGGCACAGATTTTAGGTAAAACTAATTTACCACCGTTAGCGATGGATTTTCAAACCTATAACAAAGTGCATGGACGAACGAATAACCCCTGGGATCAAAGCTATACGACGGGAGGGAGCAGCGGCGGAGGAGCGTGCGCAGTGGCAAGTGGCATGAGCTTTGCCGAAATTGGCACTGACTTGGCAGGCTCATTGCGCATACCGGCTTCCTATTGCGGCGTCTGTAGCTTGATGCCAACGGTCGACACCTTATCAACTCGTGGCACGATGACCTTAGTCGAGCAAAGTAATCACACTATTGAATATTTACCGCGGGTAGGACCTATTACCCGTAACATCGGTGACTTACGATTAATGTGGGAGGCATTGAGTGGTAGCGATCGTTGCCTTCAAGCTAAGGATCGAGTCAACAAATCGATACGTCTGGCCGTCTTGCCTCCGTCGTCCGAGTTTCCTTTGCATTCACAAATCGAAGCCAGTATTAAACACTGCAGCGATGTGTTGAGCAGTACGGATGGAATACAACTTACGCCGGCTGTCCCGGAGGGCTTTGATTGGCATCAAGCGTGGCAAGCCTATGGGGTAATCCAGGGTTATCAATTTTCTGCGCTGGCTAACCCAGTGCAAAGGTTGCTTGGGCGCTTGATGTCGCGCGCGGCAGTGCGGAGATCGCCAACATTTATCAAGCCGATTCAACAAGGTAATAGACGCAAGAAAATCTGGTATCAACAAGCCATACAAACGCGGTCGCAGATTATCGGACAGTTGGATGAGTTCTTTAAACACTACGACGCCTGGATTTTACCGGTGACATTAGTGCCAGCCTTTCAGCACGTACAAGCCAGCTTCGAAACTGACTTTGTACGTGACTATGATCATAGTTTTGATGTGATGGGTCAAAAGCTGAATTATTTTGAAGCTTTAACACGCTTAACGACTCCCTTTAATTTGACCGGCCATCCTGTCGTTACCTTGCCTGTTATCAAAGACAACAACACCGGGATTCCTATCGGCGTGCAAATTGTCGGCAAGCGCAACGGCGAAACGGCGTTGTTAGCTGTCGCTGAAGAAATTGAACGTTGCCTGGGTTTAAACTTATACCCACTAAGTTCCGGGGAGTTTTCGCAATGATTAAGCAATTCGATAAAGATATAGAATCAGAATTTCATGATATGTTTAATACCTTGCGCGGCATTTTGTTGGCGACAGAGGGTATGATAGAAACCAAAAAACCGAGAATCACGACTTATTCAGATCTCAACGGTGGTGTTTGCCACATGCGGACCACGGCAATTGGTGTTGATATTGGATATTTAAAAGGCGCTCTGTTTGAAGATAAATTTGACTTGTTGACGGGCAGCGGGAAAAAAATGCGAGTACATAAGTTATACGGCAAAACAGCACTTGATTTTCAGGCAATTGACTATTACCTACAGCAAGCCCAGCGACTAAATATCAGCTAGTTTATTGTGGCTATCGAGTTAAATTTAAAGTCTAGCCTGATTCGGAGAACGGTCTTCAATGATCGATAATCTAAACTGTTGAGCGATTGTTCGTCTTCAAAAAACGCGAACAGGCGGCGCTGCGGTTAGGCTGGTAGAGATTAACGAAAATGATGCAGTGACAAATTTTACTACGCTCAAGAGAACAAAATTCGCTCAAATATTCCTTAAAATACCGTCGTTAAGCCAGCCGGATAAATAGTTTAACGCAAGGGCTGGTACATCCTTTTCGTCATTTTTTTGTAATAGTTGTTCGCACAGAGTTGAAAAGCTTGAGCCGGCGACAATGAGTTTAATGAGTGACAATTCTTCCTCGTTAAGAGACCGGAATTCAGTCAGGCGCTCTTCGTTTCTCCATAACAGCCAACAATTTGAAAGTCTGTTCGCGGGCTCGGGGATTTTTTCTGATTTTAAGGCCTGCCATGATTCAACAGAGTTCCATTTTGAATAAAAAACCTGAACGCTAGGATGAAATTTGAAAGTTAATTCTGGCCAGTTTTCTGTTGGCACCACGTGCAGGTCATCCTGACAAAACCGGGTTGCATCCTGTGAGTCAAAAGCGGTCATTAATAGTCTTTCGAACGTTGCGATTTCGCTAATAATCGGGTGTTCAGAAAACGGCAGGGTTTCCTTCAGAAACTGAGGTAACTGGTCGGCGTAATTGCGCAGCGACGTATTGTGCGATGGATGTTGTTGTCTAAAGACTGATACCATTTCATCAAACAGCTCATCTCCGAGATAGAAACTTAATACATTGTGGTCTGTGTCTATGACTTCTTTTAACCGGGTCTCGTAAGCATTTTTATATATGTTCAAGCGAGTTGATTTATCGATATTACCCTGATCGATAACATGCTCGGAAATTCTTCCGTCACTTGCCGTCAAGAACCCCATCATTTTCTCTTGCAGTGTTAGTAAAGTCCGATTACCCATGATTAGCTGTATCGTTTCCTGGAGTTATTGGCTGATCAAAATTACATACTTCATTGGCAATACGCCGTGCAACATCCAGTTCTGCCAGTAAGTCTTCTAATGGAGGAATGTTGTCGTCGCGCTCAATCATGGTGCTAATCAATCCAAAACGTTTTAATGCCTCCCGATACAAATCCCAAACAGGGTCTGCGACGTCGTGGTCATGTGTGTCGATGACATAGTCACCATAGTCTGAATGGCCAGCCAAATGAAATTGCCTCACTCTGTTTTCGGCGATTCCGTTAAGATAATCCCGGCAGGAAAAATCGTGATTGCGAGCGCTAACGTATATGTTGTTGATGTCTAACAGTATGTGGCAGTCAGCTCGCGCCGCAACTTCATTTAGAAAATCCCACTCTGTCATCACTGATTCTTTGTAGGTAATGTAGCTCGACACATTCTCTAGCAGAATTTGTCGGCCGAGAAAATCCTGTACGGCAGAAACACGGTCGACAACATGTGACAAGGCTTCTTCGTTATAGGGTAGGGGCAGTAAATCGTGACTATTGGTTTGATGTGCTCCGGTCCAGCAAAGGTGGTCGGACAACCATTCGGGTTGTAACTCGTTCGCTAACACTTTTAGCTTTCGGAGATAGTCATAGTTTATTGGGTCGGTTGATCCTATCGAAAGCGAAACGCCATGCATAACCATGGGGTAACGCTCTCTGATGGCGTGCAAATAGTATTTTGGCTTGCCGCCATCCACCATAAAGTTCTCGGACACGACTTCAAACCAGTCTAGTGCTGGTTTTTGTTGCAGAACGTCATGAAAGTGGTCTGTGCGTAAACCTAAGCCGAAGCCCAAATAGGGCGTGTCGGTAGGTATTGCTGTTTTACTACTGTGGACAGAGGGGGCTTTCGCCCCCTTGTGGTCTTCTTTATGCACCTACTTTACCGCCAATGTCTGAACAAGTTTTGCTGGCAATCGCGACAAACCCAAGGCCCTTACAAGACCCTAGTCCCGCGCAGGCGTTTTCGGCGGTTTTGCAGTCGTTGTGTCCTTTACAAACGTTCACGCCATAACAATGAGTCAGTTCAGCGGTATTGACTGCGCCTCTCCATTCATCCTTTGTTTCGCCGCCAACATCGGCACAGGCTTTGGTCGACATCGCGACAAAACCAAGACCTTTGCAGGAACCTTGTCCCTTACAGGCATTTTCGGCGGTTTTGCAATCGTTATGCCCTTTACAGGTATTTACACCGTAACAATGTGCTAAATCCGTAGAATTGACCGCTTTGGCTGAAGACTCAGCCTGAGCTTGCGCGCAGCCTAGTAGTCCCGCGACAGCCATGGCAACGGCGGTTCCTTTAAATTTGGTGTGAGTGTTTTGTTTCATCATAATCTCCGAAATTTGATGGTTGTTTAGGGGCTGGCGTAAATTACTGCGTAATTGATTGTGTTTGCCGGTTTGTAAATCAAATGAATCTGATTAAATGATAGTCTAGAGAATACCGATCTGAAAGTTATAACAATTTGATCACAACTCGAAACGATTTCATAACAAATAGCCGAGGTACCCGTCATCTCAATCGTGTTTGGCCTGGTGATAGAGCTGTGTTCCCGACTGTGATTTTCTAATAGGGGGAGGTTCAAACGCTTCAAATTAAGTGTGGTTGAGCTAAATGGCGAGATTGGCAAGATGGTCGGTGTCGATAATGGTGATTTTTCCGTATTCGATCGCGATGACGTTTTCATCCCGCCATTCGTTTAATATTTTACTGACTGCCTGCCGCGTCGCTCCAAGCATCGAGCCAATATCTTGTTGAGTAATAGTGACTTCAGTGGCGGGTGGACTAATGGTGTTTTTACCCGGTAAGTTACCGGTTAAGTAGCAAAGGCGATGAGCGAGTCGGCTCTCTAAGGGGCGTAAGGCCATACTTTCGTAAAAACTCACCATATGCCGCATCCGTTCAGCAAGCAACGCATTCAGTTGTTTGGGTATTTCCGGATATTCTTGGTACAGACGGTTGAAATCAGATCGTTTTAGTTCCAATAACTCGGTATTTTCGGTGGCCGTTGCGGTATTCGACGACGGTTTGTCATCGATCATGCTTAATTCACCGAAACAGTCACCCGCTTCGAAAATAACAAAAACGACCTCTTTGCCGTCGATGTGGGTATTGGTCAGCTTGACCCTACCGCGAGCCACTTGCCACAAAGCGTGGGGTACCTGGCCCTCTTGATAGATTGTTTCTCCTTTGCTGTAACTACGGGTGGTCATTAGTGCTAGCGTGGCGTCTCTGACGTCTTCCGGCAGCTGGGTAATCCAATTGTTGCCGAGATATCGATGTGCCAACGTGTTCTCCAAGAGTAGCTAGTAAAGTTTGCAAAAAGGTTTGTGAGAATGAACGGCCGTAAGAGAATTATGGCAACTGTCTGTTAGTTGACATTAAACGAAGCAAGAGTTGATTACTATTACTTTCTATGACGAATAAATCAACCATTTAGGAGCCTGTTATGGGTGATAAAGCACCAGTCGATCTAGTAATGAATGTAAAAGAAGAATTTGTATTTCCGGTTCAGTATGAATCCTTTGAAGCGGATCGCTTGCAGCGCAAACAACGTCTTGCTGCTTCATGCCGTTTGTTTGGGAAATTTGGTTTTGATGAAGGCGCCGCAGGACACATCACTGTCCGCGACCCCGAGCGCAAAGATCACTTTTGGGTTAATCCCATGGGCGTCTCGTTCAAACAAATAAAGGTTTCGGACCTAATATTGGTCAATCACGATGGCGTCGTTGTTGAAGGTAGCGGTATGCTAAATGGAGCCGCGTTCACCATTCATTCAAATATTCATAAGCAGAACCCGGACATCGATGCGGCAGCTCATTCTCATTCAGTATACGGGAAATCCTGGTCGGCATTGGGTCGTAAATTGGACCCGATAACGCAGGACGCCTGCGCCTTTTATGACGAGCATATTTTACTGGAAGAATTTACCGGTGTAGTCCTAGAAGAAGAATATGGTACGCAAATAGGTAATGCGATTACTGGTAAAAAGGCAGCCATTTTGCAAAATCATGGTCTGCTAACAGTTGCTAAAACTGTCGATGCGGCCGTCTGGTGGTACATCACGATGGAAAGATCCTGTCAGGCTCAGCTATTGGCAGAAGCTGCCGGCAAGCCGAAATTGATTTCCCCCGCTGTTGCCGCTTCGACCCAGCAGAATGTTGGCAGTGAACTAGCGGGTTGGTTTAGTTTCCAAACCTTGTACAACGTTATTGTCGCCGAACAGCCCGACTTATTTGATTAATGTTTAGGATTCTGTAGCGCCAAGAAAGAGTTCAATACGATAACCAAAATAGCCGTTTTTTACTGCGATAACGGTTATTTTCGTTAGAATACTAACACCTTACATACGCTTGTAGTGAAGCGTGTTACCTATAGACTGAAATGTTGTGATGTTTTAGTCGATTGATCGTGTCTATGTAGTTCATTGAGTACTTATGCAGGGTGCTAGTGAACCTCGGTCGAGTAATAAATGGCTGCGTAGAACCGTTGCGGCAATGGCGGGCTTCGCTGCAATGTGTCTCAATTAGTGCGGCATTTCGCTATCGTTATTCTTAAACCACACCGATAATGCCTTTCAGTACAGATGCTCAGTGTGTGCGTATCCTATCGGATGTTTAGTTAAGACCGTTGTAAAACCAAATAATTTAATCCACACGTCCCCCCGTTATTTGAGGACATCATGGCTAGTCAATAATGATGAAAGGCATCCCAGATGAGGCTGCATCTCTACCTTATAACGACATTCTATATTCCATGATCAGTTGTCCTGTAACTAAAGATAAGAAAATTGATGGATCTGTCCTAACAATGCTATTTCATTAATCGGCCTAAGCGACAACTCATGGTTGCTATTGAGCAAAATTGTTTTACTATTGGAAAAATATGTCGATGTCGCTAAACAGGAGTTACAGATCATTTCGAGCTTCAACGCTTTACAGAGAGTAGACGGGGAATCAGCAAATCGTGAGCATTGAGTTTGAATCGTTGGTACCGCTGGGCCGGCGTGGCTTGATCCAGGCTACCAATCTTGTTGTCACCGTTTTAATCGCCGTGTTAGCTATTACTAAACTAGTGGTAATGGGCCTGGAGCACCCTCCGATCCCGGCGCTTTTTGTGGTTGTAGCGGGGCTGGCTAACGCTGTCTACTTGAGGCGAGGCGGGTCGATGGACGTCGTTGCGTGGATATTGGTAGGCTTTTCGCTGATGGGGATTGCAGCGGGAAGCTTCAATACTGGTGGTTTTGCTGGGTCAATCCTGCTGCTTGCTCCCCTTATTCCGGTTTTGACCATGTTGTTAATAGATTCACGTGCCGCATGGATAGCTCTTGTACTGGTCTGTTTAATTCTAGCCGGGTTGTTTGCGCTGGGTCTCAATGGCTTTGTGCCGGAAAACCCTAACGGACCCGATCGTGTTCGTTTGGGTCGATACATTGTTCTAACTTGCCTGTGCGTGATATCGACCTGGGTAGTCTGGAGTTTTTCTGCAATGACTCGATCTCTACTGATCAAACTTGATAAGCAGTCAAATACCGATTATCTAACCGGCGTATTAAACCGCCGAGCGATTGAGTCTGCACTGTCCCAGGAAGTCGGAAGGGCGCGCCGGACGGATACCTATTTGTCATTCATTATGGCGGACGTTGACTTCTTTAAGTTATACAACGATAGCAATGGTCATCAAGCCGGTGATCGCTGTCTCATCGACATCGCGAAACTTATTTGTTCCTGCTGCGAAAGATCGACAGATTTCGTCGGGCGCTTCGGAGGTGAAGAATTTGTGATTATCTTGCCAGACACCGATAGCGAAGGAGCGCAAAGAGTTGCAGGTAATATTAGGACCACCATTGTCCAGCGATCGATTCCTTACGGGCCGAACAATTCAGATCCGGTTACTTTAACGCTAGGGGTTGTAAGTGCACGTGGCCCGTTGATTGAAGATATAGATCAAGTAATAAGGCAGGCGGACAGTGCGCTCTATCGTGGAAAGAACTCGGGCCGTAATTGTGCCGTGGCAGTGGTGATTAATGATGATGAACCTAATGATTTAGATCACCTTGAAAGTTGAGCCCTGGTTAGGGTGATCGGTCAAAATATCCAGGCTCCATTGTCAATCCGAAAGCGGGCCCTGGTGATATTGAGTTAACACGCGGATTTTTCGGAACTGAAGAGCGAAGTATGCGAGTAGCGAAGAAACTGTTCGTGCCAACAAAGGCGAAGTAGTTAGCGCTCGGGATAAATCGTTGGGTTCGAAACAGCTGTCTATTTAAACTGATTTTCAGACGGAGAATGCAAAAATGGAATAACTGGAACATTGATTTGCAAGCGTTTAGCCCGCCTTAATTTCTATGCTAGATAATATAAAGATCACGAAATATGAATGAAATAGTACTGGCGGAATATGATCCACTCTGGCCTGTAACGTATGAAAGCGAACGGATATACCTGTTGAGTATAATCGGCAAATGGAATAGCGGTGGGATTGAGCATGTCGGCAGCACGGCAGTGCCAGGCTTAGTCGCAAAACCTGTCATAGATATTATGTTTGGAGTTAAATCTCTTAAGGACTCTTTGCCTGCAATCGACGTTCTAAACAATAGTGGATATTTGTATTCCGATTATAAAGGCGATGTCATGCACTGGTTTTGCAAGCCGTCTACTCACTATCGCACCCATCACTTGCACCTAATTCCGTTTGACAGCCCGTTGTGGCGCGAAAGGAAAAAATTTCGCGATGTGCTGCGGACAAATCCCGAGCTCGTCAATGAGTATACCAATCTCAAAAAGGCCTTAGCTGCTCACTACGAAAACGATAGAGAACTTTACACAGAAAAAAAGTGGCCCTTTATTCAAAGAGTATTAAAAATCGATAGCGAGGCTTGTTTGTAAGGGCGCTACCTCATTGATATTTACTTTTCAGTAGCGTTTACTGATTTGTGATCGGCTAGAGCTAAAGTTATCACCGAAGTGATAAAGCCTACTTACCATCAGCATCTATCAGTACTTGATGATGAGGGCCGTACACCTCCATTTAAATTTGGCTAAATCTGATTGGTCTATTCCCTGCTATAATAGAGCTTTTAGTTCAATAGCTGTCGGTCGATCGTTGGACGCATGCCATGAAGAAGATTTTAGTCGTTATTCTCATACTGTTAGTGCCGGTTTTGGGCGCAAAAGAATTGGTGGTTGGCGTTGGTAAGTTTGAGCCTTTCTTTATCGAGAAGGGTGAGACCGGCGTGTTTATTGATATCGCAAAAGCTGCCTTTGATCTACTTCCGCAGCATCATGTGAAATTCGTTTTCATGAGTAACGAGCGTATTAGAATTGAATTAGATGAAGGCAATATTGATGCAGGCTGCAATATATTCAAAGAATCTAACGTTAAGGCTTTTCTCTCTGTCCCTTTGTTTAGGTACACAGATGTCGCGGTATCCTTTAAAAAGAAGAATCTGTCCATCAATAGTGTTGCTGAACTAGCAGGTAAGTCGATTGCCGCGTATCAAGGTGCTACAGATCTGTTAGGTATGGACTTTCGTTTGATGGCTGAGGCGAACAGGTCCTATAGCGAGCACTCTAAGCCATTCGTGACCACTAATCTATTGGTAAACGGTAGCAAAGATGTTCGGATCGGCGATATCTTCATTTTTCTTTATGACATTAACCGTCCGTTGCATAAGAGGGAGTTTACCGCCGATGATTTTTCAGTCCACTATTTGTGGCCAGATGTCTATAGCCATGTTGGCTTTCGAGAAAAGTCTATTCGAGATGAATTTGATCAAGCTGTAAAACAGTTGCAAGAGAATGGTGTCATCGACGCTATATATCACCGTTATGAGGATGTGCTAAGGCGTCATTGAGGCCTAAGACCTGAGTTGATAAGAGTATCGGGCGTTAAAAAGAGAGGTTCTTGACTGAGATATATTACTGTAAAAACTCCGTCAGCGTTTTTTCCAACACTTCCCTTTTAATCGGTTTTGCAACGTGATCATCCATTCCTGCATCAAGACATTTTTCGCGATCGCCGTCCATCGCGTTAGCGGTAAGTGCCACAATGGGCGTTTCTCGACCTTTTTGTCTATCTATTTTTCTTATTTCAATAGTGGCTTGATAACCGTCCATAATAGGCATTTGACAGTCCATTAATATCAGGGAGTAGGCGTTTTCCCGACATTTAGTCACGGCCTCTTTGCCATTATTTGCCACATCTACCTGGCAGTCGTATTTTTGTAGCATTCTTACAGTGATTAATTGATTTATTTCGTTATCTTCAACGACCAGAACTTTAGCGTCGGCCATATTTAAACTTCCGATTTCTATCAGAGTTTGCTTGTCTTTGTCATTATTGTCGGAGATTGGAAGACTTATATGGATAGTAAAGATTGAACCTTCGTTTTCTTTAGACTGCACACTTAAGCTGCCACCCATACGCTCAACCAGGCGCTTACAAATGCTTAGCCCGATACCGGTTCCCCCAACCGTTCGTGTGTTTGAATCATCTCCCGGGGTGAAAATATCATAGATTTTTCTCAATTTATCGGCGCCAATGCCGCTGCCGGAATCTTGTATATGGCATGATAAGTTGACATTGCTCTGATCGATGTTTTCGACATGGATCGTTATTCTGACGGTTCCCGCAGAACTGAATTTAACCGCATTAAATGTCAGGTTGAAAAAAATCTGTTGCAAGCGTCTGCTGTCACCGATCAAATAATTGGGCAGTTCCGGTGAAATCTTCGTTATGATGGTAATGTTTTTGGGTTCGGCTAAGGGGCCGACTAATACCGGTATTTTTTCAATCAGTTTTCGCAAGTTGAAAGGAGATAGTCTTAACCGCAAACTCTCTTCTTGCAGCATTGCCAAATCCAAAATATCGTCCAGAATGACCAGCAAGCTAGCGGCCGATTGTTCGATGATCTTTATTGACTCCTGATCATCTTCATTCTTTAAAGATTCCTGTAGCAGTGAAGACATGCCGATGATGCCATTGAGTGGCGTTCGTATTTCGTGGCTCATGGAAGATAAAAATCGGTCTTTAGTGATGTTGGCTGCTTCGGCGGCTTCCTTGGCTTGTGTCAGTTTTCGAGCGTCTTCAATGAGTGATAGCCGCATTGAATTGATTGCATTCACCACGTCATCTAATTCATCGGGTGTTTTTGGGGTCTTCCGGTTTAGATGCAATGACTCATCCAGATTTCCAATGTGCAATTGCCTGGCGTAATCTGCCATGGCACCGAGATGCCTGGTTACCAAAAACTGTACAATCATTAGAATAAGTACCGACACCAAAAATGCTTTTATAGACTGTGTGACGAAAATAATGAGCACTTTGTCCCAAAGCCGCTGATAAATGGATTCAAGGCTGATCACAACATTCAGCTCACCCAGATTGTAACTTTTTTTATCGGTATGGCTGATGTTGAAAGGGTGTTTGATGATACGAGCGCTGACAGGTAAATTCCCGGAGTGGAAAAAGTCGCCATTGGACGTTCGCAGGTCTACGTAGACGATGTCTGGAAGTTGTACGATACCGTCCAATTGCAGTTGCACCAACTCTCGGTCGACTTCCCATAAACTGCGCGACAGTTGCATGATATTACTGTTTTGTACGTCTTTAAGACGTCGTTCCATCACCGTTACGTCGTTGCGATAGTCAAAATACAGCTGTACAGCAGTGGCCAGAATAGCAAATATCGTGCTGCAAATAAGAATATAAGCAAGAATACGAATTGCGAGCGGTTTACCGCTGTTAGATTTGTTGAGTATGCGCACTAATGTTACCCGTTAAGGCATATTTGATCCCTGTTCAAAGTTTTCTTTCCCTCTTAACATTGAGTATAGAACGGATATACTGATTGTAGAAATTCAATGGGTAAGTTTGTGTCTGCCGCCGCGTGGCATGGAATGCTAACTTAATTACAATCTAATTTTTGATGCTAAGTAACATCCGTTTCGTATTATCGTCGAGTTGATGTTCTTTTCTATGTTTATCCATGTTGTTCTTAGGAGGCTGCAATGCTTGCTGTTCGCAGATTAGAATAATGTTCGACGAGAAGACCTTGCACAGTGACAAAAATAAGGAAAGTAGAGGCACAGAGGGAAATGGGAGATGGGCTACATAATTGCCAAAGTCGACGATAGTGACGGGGAGTCATTGGCTCAGTTAAGAATATCGGCAATGAAAGAAAGCCTGGAGTTTATTGGCCGATTTGATCCGCAGCGCGCGCGAAACCGATTTTTGGAAAAATTCTCGAAAGAGCGCACTCGGAAAATCATGGTTGAGGATAAGCTCGCGGGGTTTTACGTGCTGAATATTAATGCTGATCACCTTCATATTGACCATTTGTATCTGCATCCAGATTATCAAGGCTACGGTTTTGGCGGTAGTATTCTGTCATTAATCAAACAGCGGGCGAAGTCGGAGGGGCTATCGATTCGTCTTGGCGCGCTGCGCGAGAGTCGCTCCAATGACTTCTACAAAAAACACGGGTTTCGCTATACTCATGAAGAGGAATGGGATATTTATTACGAATTCATTGATGACGAGGTTGAACCGTAGGACGTTATTAATCGATTTCTGTCGGTAGCAGGAGGTTGATATGAAAAGAGTGACGGGTATCGGAGGAGTTTTTTTTAAGGCCAAAGATCCTGCGGCGCTGCGTGAATGGTATAAAAATCATCTTGGAATTGATGTGCAGGACTGGGGCGGAACGGTTTTTCGTTGGTCTGACGATGATAGTCAGGCGGTGACGGGCACCACCGTTTGGAATATCGCTGATGTTACGACCGACTACTTTGATCCCAGTGCTTTTCCATTCATGATTAATTATCGCGTTGATGATTTAGACGCACTGTTGCCTGTATTGCGGGCTGAAGGCTGTGACGTAATGGATGAAACAGAGGATTCAGAGTACGGGAAGTTTGGTTGGGTTCTGGATCCTGAGGGAAACAAAGTGGAGTTGTGGGAACCACCACCCGGGCAGTAACTTCCGTTATTCTTTGTTCGCATTCAAAGTGACTAAACAGGGTTTTATGGTAAGTTAGGGTAGTGAAATCGTGAAATAGAGAGACAGTCATATCGGAATCAATCGGTGCAGGCTACATGAGCGAGTAAAATGTCACTGCACAGGCCTACCGACACGCCTGTTGTTCTTTGGTTCACAGATGTCAAAAAGGGCTTAACATGGAAAGCTTCAATATTGAGCATAAATTTGTCGTTTTAAGTCCTGACAAGGAGGCGCACACCGTCGTTAACTCTCCTCAGGTGTACGAGGATCTGGACCGAGACTATGCGGATTTTAAGGGTCATGAACTTATTGCAATACATGAATTTAAAGAGGATTGGCCCAGTTGGGAAGTGCATCCTAACGGTGATGAAATTGTGGTGCTTTTATCGGGTGCTGCAACATTTATCCTCAGGATTGACAATACTAACCGGGAAATGAAGTTGAGTACGGAGGGCGAGACCGTTATTGTGCCCAAAGGCGTTTGGCACACAGCAAAGATAGACAGCGTCGCAAAAATGTTATTTATTACCCCCGGCGAGGGCACACAAAATGAATACGATGAACAAAAAATAGAATAGTATCTAGATAACTAACATTGTCTGTATTGGTGATGTTTTTTATTTTTTGAATTTTGTGCTTGAAGACCGTCGAAATAAGTCTGTTCGTTCTACCTCGTGAGTACGCGGATAAAACTTAAGTAGACAACAGCATGAGTCGACGAGATATAACTGCAGCATCTAGAATTCGGCGCAAGTCACGCGCTGACCGAAATGGATAAGTTGAAAGTAATAAAGAGTGCAATAGAGTGAAAAATATAATAGTAAAATAATGAAGAGAATAATAAAGAAAACAACTATGTTTCTACTTTACGCTATCGCTATTTATTTTTGTATCTGTGCTGTGCTGATTGTTTGGCCGGCTCCACAGAAGAGTGACGGTGAGAACTATGACTACAGCACCCTAAGTGAAAGCGGAAAGAATATTATTTCGGGCGAAGAGCACTGGGTTACATTACGAGATGGAACCCAGCTTTTCTCAAGAGTCTATAACTCCGATAGCAGCTGTGACTCGACATTAGTTCTGTTGCACGGTTCCGGAACAGATAGTCGATATTTGAGTCAAATCGCCGCGTATTTATCTGACACGGGTCTATGTCGAGTTGTTACTCCCGATCTGAGAGGGCATGGCAGAAACAAGGGAAGACGGGGTGACATCGATTATATCGGGCAACTCGATCATGACGTGGAGGATCTGTTTACGGATATCAGCAATAAGTTCGGCGGGACAAAAATACTGCTGGGCGGGCACTCTTCTGGCGGCGGAATGGCACTGCGGTATGTCGGCAATAAGCAAGTTCGCCAACCGGATGGTTTACTCTTGTTCGCGCCTTATTTGGGGCATGATGCTCCAACGGTTAAACCTAACAGCGGAGGATGGGTCACCGTTGTGTTAAAGCGTTGGATTGGACTTTCGATGTTAAATCGATTCGGCATTCGGTTGTTTAACGACTTGAAGGTACTCATTTTCAATCGACCCGAAGAGTGGAATGATGAGTTACAGGTTCCCAGTTATTCCTACCGCATGGCGGTCAACTATGGGCCCAGTCATTATGTCGACGATATCAAGAAAATCGCAGTTCCCACACTGGTACTTGTTGGGAGCAGCGATGAGAGTTTTCATCCGGAGAAGTTTGCCTCGGTGTTTGGTGTTGAGAAACCAGCACCCCTTATCGACGTCAAAATCGTTAAGGGTGCCAACCATATGAGTATTGTTGACGATAGTGACTCACGCCGTTTTATTCTCGACTGGTATCAATCGACAACTGATTCGAGAATTGAAGTATCGGCGGATTGACGGTTGACTAGTGTCGGTCCAGAAACAGCTCACTATCTGTCGGTCGGGTTTACTGCGATGTTAACAGCTGATAGGAAGAGCCGAGAAAAGTTCGAATCGTTGGGTTAAAGCCCGACCTAAAAAAGAAACACATATTATTGCTTGAAGTTTCTGGACCGTCACAAACTTTACTTTTGAACGAAACTGATTAGGGTTTTTTTATGGAATTGTTTGATATTAATGTTATTGCTGTTGTGGTTGCAACAGCGGTTGGCATGGCTTTAGGCGCGTTGTGGTATTCACCGCTGCTCTTTGGTGAAAAGTGGATGCAGAGTATTGGAAAAACCCCCGATACCTTGGGTAGTAGTACCTTGCCGATGATCGGCAGCGTCGCGGCGAGCCTAATGACCGCTATCGGAGTTGCAATCATAATGTCGCTTACCGGAGTATCCAGCTTATCGGCCGGTTTTGGGGTAGGCCTTACTCTGGGAGTATTAATCGTATTCCCTGCCTTGCTGTCAGACAATTTATTCTGTGGTTGGGGCAACCAATTGTTGTTAATTCAGTCCGGCTACCGCGTTCTGAGTATTCTACTAATGTCGCTGGTATTGGTGTTATTGACGTAATCGCATCACCAAACATGCCGCGGTGGATTAGTCGGCAATGCCGAGGCTAATAGTTGTTGTTAATTTGTCACCAGGTGCAAAAGGCTCACATCGTGCCACCATAAGCACGGGGCCGAATGTCCAAAATTGTATCCGAACGTTAGCCTTGTAATTCAGCTTAGTGGAGCTCCGATAATTTCCCGATCACGTGAAATCGTTCTTTTCGAATGTTAAATCGCTAAAGGGACTGTGTACATTCTGGCCGCCGCGGCCGAGAACATGGGTGTAAATTTCTGTTGTTTTCACATCATTGTGGCCCAGTTGTTCCTGTACGGTTCGAATGTCCGCACCGCGCTCGAGTAAATGTGTCGCAAAGGAGTGCCTAAGCGTATGGCACGATGCAGGCTTGCGTATGTCTGCTTTACGCACGGCCGACTTAACCGCGCGTTGGATACTTTGTTCGCCAATATGGTGTCGGCGAATCTTCTCGGAGCGGGGGTCGCTGCTATATCCTCGCGCCGGAAATAAGTATTGCCAGCCTAGCTCGAAAGCAGCTGACGGATACTTTCGCTCTAGTGCGTAGGGCAGATAAACACCGTCCCACTGGGCGTTGAGTTTATCGATTTCGAAGCGAGATTCGACGTGATTGACATGGGTGTTTAGGCGTTCGATTAACTCAGGTGCTAATGTTGTTATACGTGATTTTCTTCCCTTCCCGTCTCGCACCATGACAATTAATTTATCGAAGTCGATATCTTGAACACGCAACCTAACTGTTTCCATTATGCGCAACCCGGACCCGTACATAAAGGCCGCACACAATCTGGCATCACCATCCAAATGACTAAACAGCCTGCTGATTTCGTCACGCGTTAAAACCGTCGGTATTTTTTTTGGAGAACTTGCACGGGTAAAATCACTAAAATCACCCATTTCACGTTGATAGAATTTCTTATACAGGTATACCAGCGCATTTAAAGCCGTTTTTTGCGTGCTGGGAGAAGCGTTGCGCTTTACGGCCAAAAAAGACAGGAAACTACGAATTTCATTTTCTCCCATGTCTTTTGGATGGCGAAAATTGTGATGTCGAATAAAATAGCTTACCCAATACGAATAGGTGCGCTCTGTACGAATACTGTAATTTCTGGCGCGAAGATGATTGGCAAGTTCATTGAGGAATTGAGATTTCATAACTAGCATCCATGCTGTTTTTATATACAGTACATCGTGGTGATTCGTTCGTCAAGCTCTCATCGGTGACGTAATGTTTTACGTCGCCAAAAACGAATTTCTGCGTAAGTCCTTGATAGTGTTAGTTTACCGAGCCCTGAACAGAAGCGTTCCGTCAGAAATATATGTCTTGGAGACTGGTATTTTTTTACCGAAATTTGAAATTAGTTGACGTAATGTTTTACGTCGTAGATTATGGTTGACTGTAACCAGTTGATTGCGAGAGCTTTTTTTGGCTCCACTATGAAAAGTTGAATCTTTTTGTGTCTCTATGACGTAAAGTTTTACGTCTTGGCGACGTTGAATATAATGTTATACACAAGGAAAGGAATGAAGTACTTAAAGGATTCGGCATGGAGCTTCTGGGGTGCGGTCATATGTATCTTTATTACCTTTTTGGTGAACAACATCTTGAACGGAAATTCAGTGCCCAAAGAATCCGAATTCATGGTTGTCGTTGTCTTGGCGATATTCACTCTTCCGGCGGCTATAACCTTTGCACTACTCAATGGCCTTAACGCCGCACGATCCGGTGCTTCAAGCCCATACATCTATTCCGCATCTACCTGTATCCTGGCAGTCAGCTTGTATGTATTCTTTATTGGCATCTACGGCGTGGTTTTATCCATTCTTACAATCGGGTTAAGCCTCATATTCACCAGTCGAGAGTTGGCAAAAAGTGTATAACAATACGTGCAATGAACGCACTTCGTGCTGGACCGCTAAAAGCGCTGCTTCGCAGCAACGCGGCCCATTCACTCAGCGTTAGCTATTCTGAGAATTTAGCAATGTCAAAGCTGTGTAAGTTATGCCAGAAAAATAAGGAATTAGTAGATTCTCATGCCATTCCGGACTCGATTTTTTCTAAGATTTTTCGGGAAAATTCTGGGAAGGCGATATTGCTTACTATGGATGATCGGGATGTACAATACTCATCCGATAGTCTTGACACAA
>ENA-OSET01000040-OSET01000040.1-sediment-metagenome-genome-assembly--contig:-NODE-40-length-150339-cov-11.243002_pt1 | contig 150339 bp, 131 predicted proteins | sample MGYA00237882_ERZ534229 | MGnify/ENA primary metagenome ERZ534229 (study PRJEB26408, sample SAMN06266212) | sediment metagenome | isolation source: Hudson Canyon methane seep mesocosm | place... | reverse complement strand
AATTCCGACATAGCTCAGCGGTAGAGCAGTAGACTGTTAATCTATTGGTCCCTGGTTCGATCCCAGGTGTCGGAGCCATATTTTAAAAAGGCCACCTTAAAAGGTGGCCTTTTTTTATGCCTATCGCAAACTCACACCCAGAACTGGGAGCAAGAAACCAGTTCAGCGCTTCACCTACCCTGTTCTAAATATATCCAATTGCTCTTCATTAATTTTGTCGCGCTTTTTAAACGCCGGACGCTTTTTCTTGCCCGGCTTAAGAACGCTTACGCTAGCCTCTGCGGAGTCAAAATCTAAACTCAAAGATTCTCTTAATTCGCTCGCCTCACCTTTCGAGGCTTTGGGCTTGGCAATTTTCTTTTTAGGCGCTTTTTTAGAAACCTTATCGGGTGCCTCATTAGACACTATATTGGGCACCTCTGCCTGCACAAGCTCCCTAACTCCAATAAGAGCAGGACTTACATCGGCATTTAAAAACTGCACATCAATATTTCGCTTTTGATCAGCCAAGGAAAAGAGACCCGCCCACTCCTCTGTAGCATCGCAATAAGCAATGCCCTTTAAGTAACGAACCTTGGCCGCTTGCTGCTGATACCATGTCGCACTAAACACGCACTCCACCGCGCTGAAGCCATAAAAATGCTCCAGGTCATCACCGGCTTCGATCAACAACCAATAAACTCCACAACCTGCCATGTCGTAGACCACGCCAAGGCGATGTAAGCCTTCCGCCATATTACGGATGGCCGGCTCTATACGATCCACAAGACTATTAAGAACGGTGATATTAGCAGCCGCGAGGGCATTTTTAGCATCGCTCAGTTTCTGAGCGCGTACGGCGATATATATTTCCATCAACTATCCGAGTGATAAGCTTGACGCGAGGACGTGCAGCCGTGGTTCAATTTAGCGGGAATAATACCAAAAAGAATTACTGGGCACTATGGCAATTTTCGAGACTGAGCGCTGCTAACTCACCCGACGCTGCGGCTCGAATAAATGGCCCAAGAAAGCTGTGAGCGCAAGCACTGCTTCCAACCACAGAATGGCCCAAGCTAGGAAAGGCCCGATGAACAATAGATGAGTTCGAAGCTGCAAATTCTTGCGCCCAATGGAGAGGCGTTATTGGGTCTAGGCCACCTGACAAAAGCAAGGCGGGCTTGTCAAAAGTAAAAGATTTTAGCGTCGCCGACTTTTCAAGTTCGCCCCATTTTGGCAGGTAAGGACAAATGTCATAGTCCGAAAGTTGCTTGGTATAGTCCAGCAATTTTGGAAAACGAGCAGCTTCTTTTGCATACTCCTCCTTGTTAAGCTCTGGCACTTCAAGGCACTCAATCGCAAAAAAAACCATGGGGTTAAATTGCGGATCAAAAGCATAATTTATAAAAGGGTCTAGCAATGGCTGAACGCCGGCGTGCCGCCCCGCCAACACCGCTTGAATTAGGGCCGGAATTTGTCTCATGGTTTCATGATCATAGGACGACGCAAACACCATGCTCAAAAACCTGTGGTCATTAAGCACAACACTGAAAGGTGCTTCGCCATTCCAGCTTGGCACTGTGAAACGCAGTGTTTGTTTCTCCAGCTTTTTCAAAGCCAACCAAAAATCGCGCTCCAGCACTGCAGCTTCACTCGGCCCATTAAAATTGAACAGTTGCGTCAATGCCTTATCAAGCAGTGCTGGCCACTCTTTAAGCGCCCCTTTGTCCAAGGGGTAGAGCGAATCAAGAATAAGGCTGTCAATCGCTTCCGCTTCCTTCAACTGTAAAATTCTGAGTGCCAAGCGTGTACCATAAGACACCGCAAAAACATTCCAGCGCTCGTAAGCCAAGTTTGCCATCAAGGCCACTACGTCCCGAGCACTGTGGTGACTGCCATAATTCTTTGGCTCAAAGCCCGCCCCATTCGACGGCAATACACAATTTTTAGTAAGCTCTAGACCTTCTTTTAATTCGCGTTCCAAGCTTGCATTTTCACTCAGGATATCGCGGCTAAAACGCTCGTATTCTATACAGGCTTGCCTTGGTTCGCTGCCGCCCGTACCGCGACGATCAAACAATACTAAATCGCGCTGTAAACCCGCTTGCTCATACCAGGCAAACCAATGGGCCATGTCACCTTTACGGATATTGCCAGAGCCACCCGGGCCCCCAGAGAGATAGATGAGCGGCTCGGAAAAATGCTTTGGAGAAGTGTTTTTAATCACCACCACAGGCAGGGAAAATTGGCCGCTGGCAGGGTCTGTTTTAAGGTGAGCACAAGTGACAGAAAGAGACCAGTCAACATCAAACCAACAGTCGACCGGTTCTAAGGTGTAAGCGGATTTCCAGTCACTTAGCGACACTACCGGCGTAGACTTTTGATCCTCGGCTTCGCTGCAAGCGAGTATTTGCCCTAAGGAAACCAACAAAAGAAAAAATCTAAAGACGCTTAGCTTGGCCATGCTAGTTGCCAGGGTGAGCCGAAGGCCTCAATGGACGCCAAACATTCTGGCTTTAGAAATAAATCCCCCTGACTTGGCAAACTCACAAACTGCTGCCGCTGCCCGCCGAAGGTAAACACCAAAGCATAAGCGTGTAGGTAAGTTCGATCGAATTGCTCAAGCCTATCGTCCCCGCCATATAGTGTGTCTCCCGCAATGGGCGCACCAATGCTTTTAAGTGCCACGCGAAGCTGATGAGTTTTTCCCGTTTTAGGTTTCAGTAAAAACAAACGCTGGCCGGGCTGGGCCGCCGAGCTAAAGAACTGGGTAATGGCTGGGTTCTCGCGGCGGGGCAACAACAGCCAGCTGCCCCGTCGACCCCGAGCCATATCGCCCACTATCTTACCCTGCTTTTTCTTGGGTTTTCGAATCGACAGAGCCAAGTAATACTTTTCGATCTCTCGCCGCTCAAACTGCATAGACAGCTCGCGGTTTGCGGCGCGGGTTTTTGCCAGCACCAACAAGCCTGAGGTTACTTTATCTAAGCGATGCACCGGATATAATTCTTTGATGTTTTCCTGCTTTTTAACTAGCTCAAGTAAACCTTGGTCATCACCGGCTTCATGCTCTGAATCACTGTGAACGGCTATGCCCACAGATTTATCGAGAACCAAAAACTGTTCGTTATTGTCAATAATACGGTAAGCTTGATCGGGAACAATACGCACGATTTATACCTTATCCAGAATATCAACTTGGTGTTCGCGAATGGCGCCCATGAAGGCATCACCGTAGCGTTCCAACTTAGTTTCTCCCACGCCAATAATATTCAGCATTTGCGTTTCTGAAATGGGCTGAGCGCTGACCATTTCTTTTAGTGTTGCATCGCCAAATATAATATAGGGCGGCACAGCTTGTTCGTCGGCCAAGTCTTTGCGGATAACACGCAAGGCCTGCCAAAGTGTTTCGTCGTGCCCTGTGAAAGTAACCTTAGTACGAATGCTTTTACTGCCTCGACCTTTGCGCTCAGCCTTGCGGTCCTTTCTCAGATGCAAAGATTCTTCGCCTTTCAACACTGGCCGGCACTTTTCAGTTAGCAGCAGGGAACCAAAGCCACTCACATCAACCGTTAGATACCCTCTAGCCACTAGCTGTCGAAAAACAGAGCGCCACTGTGTCACATCAAGGTCTTTGCCCAAACCATGAACACTGAGCGTGTCGTGGCCAAACTGTTGTATTTTGTCACCATCTTTACCCAAGAGCACATCCACTAAGTGGTTCACGCCAAAGCGTTGCCCCGTGCGATAGGCACAACTTAAAGCCTTTTGCGCGGCCTCGCTGCCGTCCCAGGTTTCTATGGGGATTAAGCAGGCGTCGCAGTTGCCGCACTTCGCCTCGGCTGGGTCGCCAAAGTAATGTAATAGCGCTTGTCGGCGACAAGTGGTGATTTCACAAAGCCCTAACATGGCATCGAGCTTGTAGCGCTCAGCCCGCTTGTGCTGATCATCGCCGTTCGACATTTCCAACATTTGTCGCAACTTGATCACGTCTTGCACGCCGTAAACCATCCACGCATTGGAGGGCAAACCATCTCGCCCTGCCCGCCCCGTTTCCTGATAGTAAGCCTCTAGGCTTTTTGGCAGGTCCAAATGCGCCACAAAACGCACATCAGGCTTGTCGATGCCCATGCCAAAGGCCACGGTAGCCACAATAATGACACCGTCTTCACGCAAAAAACGGTCTTGGTGGTTTTGTCGTATTTGTGTCGACAAACCCGCGTGATAAGGCAGTGCTGTATAGCCTTCGGCACTCATCCAGCTAGCAACGTCTTCCACTTTTTTCCGCGACAAGCAGTAGACTATGCCCGCATCGTTGGCGTGTTCATGCTTCAAAAATTGCAGTAGTTGCTGACGCGCATTGCTTTTCTGAGTGATGCGATATTGAATATTGGGCCGATCAAAACCACACAGAAAACTGGCCGCCTGTTGCAAGCCTAGGCGCTTCACAATTTCACCGCGGGTGCGCTCGTCGGCTGTGGCCGTCAAAGCTATACGCGGTACGGCTGGAAACCGCTCATGCAAGATGCCTAAATTCAAATAATCAGCGCGAAAATCATGCCCCCACTGACTCACGCAATGGGCTTCGTCGATGGCAAAAAGCGCAATGTTAAGCTGAGCTAAAAGTTGCAGCGTACGAGCTTGCAATAATCGCTCTGGGGCAATGTATAGCAAATCAATTTCACCACTGGCGATTTGCTGTTCAATTTGCCAAATTTGATCGTGATCTAGGGTTGAATTGAGATAGGCCGCCGACACCCCCAACTGATTAAGTGCATTGACTTGATCTCTCATCAAAGCGATGAGCGGCGAGATAATCACCCCCACACCTTCGCGAACCAAGGCTGGTATTTGGTAACACAGCGATTTACCGCCACCCGTGGGCATAATCACCAATGCATCACCACCGGCCACCAGCGTGTCAATTACCTGGGCTTGAGGTTCGCGGAATTGGTCATAACCAAAGGTGTGCTGCAATACCCCCAAGGGCGTTTCTATAGAGTCCATAGTTATGTCATCTTCCTACACTCAAGACTATTTTTGCTGCATATGTTTGAGCAAGCGCGCCTTTAGGGATGAGGGAATTGATTTAATGGTCAATGTGTCTGTGTGGGCGTCATAAACAATGGCCTCCCCCAAACAAGAGGCCGCAAAGCTCATGCTCACCAATTCGCTACGACCGCTAATGCGCATAAACTGGCGCAGTAAATTACGGTCGGGAATGAGTTCTTCTTTGGGGCTTTCTTGCTTCTCGGCAATAAACTTTGAAAATGCTTCTGGGGCTTCTTCATTCACATGAGCTGAAAGCTCTTCCATGCGAACGGTTTCACCAGATTTGTCTTGGTCTAGGCAGTAGTCGACCACTTTCACCCGTGTTTCTGCCGCCTGCTCTTCCGGTAGGTCTTGAGTAAAGGCCGCCACAATATTCAAAAATTCAGAGGTGTCGCCGGCCACATCAACTTTGTCGGTAAATCCGACAAAGCTCCAGAAGAAGTCGGTTAACTTTTTGTCGCCGCGGGATCGTAAAACTGACAGGTAGTGCTTGCCATCACTGCTCTGCATATCGCTGATGTTTAGTTTCGCCCCCAGCAACACGCGGGTAACGTTTAGGTGGAAAGAGCGACCAAAATCTAAGCTGGCATCGATGTAGGTACCTTCGTCGTGATCTACCAGGAATAGGTACATGTAATCGCCATCCGCCAGCGATTCGGTCATCACCAGCAGGTGCCCTTCTAGCTCACACTCACTCTGCTCTAGGGCGAGTTTAAAATGATTGAGTATTTTGTGGCTAAAGCTTGCGAAGGGAATTTTCTCTTCAAGGAATTCTTGGACCCAAGCTCGCAGGGGAAAATCGCCGGCTTCGTCTGTAAATTGCCCATAGGCCTTACCAGCCTTGCCAATATAGGAGTGTTTAAGCTCCCGCAGCAGCTCGTCTTCCCGCCCTGAAATGGCCATCTCTGTGTCCCTTTGCTGCAAACGAGCTTCGCCGCTGCCGGTGGGTCTGGAGATGTGATGAGCTATGAGGTGGGAGAGGGACATATTGAGGTACCTAGTGGAAAAGGCGCTATCATATCAGACTCGGTGAAGTGCTTGGCAGTGCTATATTCCTTGGCTTTGAAAATCCGGTATAATCCGCAGGAACTGTGGGCTATTAGCGGCCTCTATTACTGTGTTCTACTCTATTCAATTAATGTTTGGGAAGTTTCTACGATGCATCGTGCCTTTGTTTTTGCGCTTGTCTCTCTTTTTGCCTTGCCTATTTTTGCTGCGGACGGACCCAAGGGACCTATTGTGTACCCTTTTGGCTGGCAAGATAAAAACCACTTTAAGAGCCAACGCCTGCTGATTGAGGATGTGGCCCGCTCGAAGCTGGGTACTCAGGTACACGGCAATCGCGATGACCTGGTGCTACTTCAGCGCATTGTCCATAAGGGGCTGTTTAAGAAGGAGCAGCGCTTAGAGAACCAAGCTATGGGGGTTATTCTCGGCGATCTGCTTGAGAAGGAGCTGGGGCTGGTGTGGCAGATATACGAGGACAGTGTTGGCCGTAGCCGAGCGCTCTGTGTGGCAGACACTATGAACTGCCTCTACCCGGTAACAATGATTTCTCGACGCATTGAGGTGGGCCTGATGCCAAATGTTCAGGAGATTTATGATTATGCGGTGGAGACTATTACTCCTTATATTCCTAAGGTGGATGTTTATGGGGTGAAGGCTAAGCCTTAGGATATAAACTGGAGATCGGAGTTCTATTGGGGCTCTTGGGCGGTGCCGCAAACCGGGACTACAGGGCTCTTGAGCGGTGCCACTAACCGGGGCAGCAGGGCTTTGGCCATCTCGCCCGAACGCACGCCCTAGCCCTCTGACCAAACCGCTGCGGAACTCGCCCGTGCCGGACTCAAACAGTCCTCGCTAAAAGACTTTGGTCAGAGGGCTAAGCCGTAAACGCGTTCTGAATGGGCGAGATGACCAAAGCCCTGCTGCCCCTCACTTCTACACTCTATCAAGCTATTTTCACTACTCTCTAATACGACAACTCTTCACTTTTACCTGAGCTGACTTAGAGCCCATTTATCTTTGTTCCTTACCCAATTTTCGACTCGCGCTCTTCGATCTTTGAGCCATAACTTGATTCGAATTACCACTCACCGAGCTTTGGACCATGATTTGACTCGAGATACCTCTCGCCGATCTTTGGGCCATGATGTGATTCGAGATACCGCTAACCGGTCTTTGGGCCATGATGTGATTCGAGATACCGCTAACCGGTCTTTGGCTTATCCGGGCTCTGGAGAGCCTTCGGCATATTGAACAACACCTTCGGGCATTACTTCCCACTCGGCCTTTGAAGCAACGAAGATGTGACGACCTATCTCTATCTCTGGGTCTCCGTTAACACACCCTAAGGTGACTCCGTGTACGGCACCATTGTATACGCCGCATAAGGTTGAGCCGCATTTTTGGCAAAATTGCAGGCCAAATCCATGCTCTCCAACATATGAGGTCAACATGTCTTCACCGGCCAACCACTGAAATTCCTGGGCCTCAACTAATGCATAGGCTGAGGCTTGGGCATTGAAGGCTTTGCGGCATCTGGAGCAATGGCAAGACCTCGCATCGCGAAGCGAACCGTTTATCTGATACTGAATGCCGCCACAGAAACACTCTCCCCTTATTGCCATGCTTTTCTCCTGATTACTTGCTTCACGATACCAATTTGGCCTGTAGATGCTGTTTGATGCCCGGCCACTCGTTTTGGATGATGCTGAAAATCACAGAATCTCTAACTCGGCCATTGGGCATAATTTTATGGCTCCGCAATACGCCCTCTTCCTTGGCGCCAATGCGTAAAATGGCATTGCGAGAACGCGAGTTCAGGTAGTCCGTTAGCAGTTCAACACGGTTCAATTGCATCGTGTCGAAGGCATACTCCAGCATCAACAGCTTGGCTTCTGTATTAATCTTCGTTCTCTGAAAACTCTGCGCCAAAAAAGTAAAGCCTATTTCCACCCGCTTATCGCCCGGACTAGACTTCATAAAACGCGTAGAGCCCACCACCTTGCCGCTGCTCCGATCAATCGTCGCATAAACAATACCTTCCCCAGCGGCGTAGCTAGCCTGTGCATTCGCCAAGAAATCATCGATCGCGTCCGGATGTGGCACGATCGTGACATGTAACTTCCACAGCTCCCCATCAGAGATCGCCGCACACAAACCTTCCCTATGCTCAGCTGACAGAGGCTCGAGCCGAACCAGCTCCCCCTCCAACACACACTTCTCAAATACCATAGCCTTCAGCCCCAAACTAATAAATCTAAAACTCTGCGCTCCCACTAAAACCGCGCCAACAATCGAACTTCACCTAAAAAAAGTGAAAGAGCAAACCTAGACCGCACCCAATAGTTAACCAACTCCGTTCTGAACCCGAACGACCTAAACCAATTTTAAGTCCTGCGGCAAAGATAGGTTAGGACGTGGCCTGTGGGTGATCTCGCCCATTCAGAACGCGTCTTGTAGCTTTTGCCCTTTGACCAAGGTCTTTTAGCGAGGACTGTTTGAGTCCGGCACGGGCGAGTTCCGCAGCGGCTTGGTCATAGGGCAAAAGCGTGCGTTCGGGCGTGATCACCCGCAGGGCGCGGCCTAGCCGGATTGCAAAGTCCTATTTAGCTATGCTACAGCTGCTACCCAGTCGAATTGCAAAGTCCGATCTAGCTAGGCTGCAACTGCTACCTAGCCAGATTACACATCGCTATCCCCAAAGCACCCCTTCACCAGCGATCGTCTTAGGAAGCCCCGAAATAGCTCGAGAAGTTTTCAAGCCACCAATAGTCGCCGCCTCCACACACCCCGCATTGATGCCATTATTAATCCAGTCCCCCGTAAAGAACACATTATCAAAATCGTCCACCTTAGGTTCAATACGGAATTGGCTAGTGCCCACCGTCGACAACACATAACGCTCAGACGGGCTAACATTCGAGCGCCAATATTGAGCATCGAAGCGCGCCTCACCCTCCCGGTTTTCAGTGTCGTACAACAGCGACCAATGGAAAGCATTATTACTGGCCGAATTTGTCCATAGCGCCTTAATATCCTGATTCAGCTGATTAATACAATTTTCCTTCACCTGCGCGCGCGACGCCGCTGGAAAGCCGTGCTCACTCGCCGGCGGAAAACTCTCGATAGGCTGCACGCCACAAAAATACGCGCAGTTCTTAGGCTCCGTAGGGTAGCCCTCCCACTCCTCTCGTGCCAAAAGCTGATTCATTGCCGCCCAGGTATCAACCGGCTCTGTAAATGCGGTGAGAATAGGCTCCTGACCCGATGGCGGGTAATGATCCCAACCTAGGTCCCGCAAATCTTCCGTATTCCACAACTGGTAGGCTTGAGTCGCTACGGTATTCAAGTTATCAGACGTCGCCTGCAACACCGGACTATTGGCCAATAGTTCAGAGCAGATATGCGGCAGGCTGGCGACAGGTATACCGTATATAATCTTGTCGAAGTCTTTGCCGCGCTGCAAAGTCACTCTGGGCAAGTCTCGCTGATAGTGATTGCGGTAAACCTCGGGCCAGTCCGTCCAGAAACACTCAAGATCAATATTGTTGGCCTGTAGTAACTGCGCCGTTTCAGGCAAGAGTTGACCGTAGTGTGGTTCACTGGGCCAGCACGCCAAGCCTTTTACATACACTAGAGGGTCATAGTGATCTGCACCGCCGGCAAGCTCTGCTTGCTGCAGCAAATTAATTTTCTCAACCGACGCCGAATCATTCGGGTCCAGAGACAATGACTCTACTTGATGGAAATACTTAAACTTCACACCGCGCTGCTTCAGTACCTGATAGAACGGCGTAAACACCGTATCTCCCATGCCTGCCTGCATTTTCCACATTACTGCCCCCTTGTAACCTAATACTAGGAGCAACATACCGCGCAAACCCGTGCCCGCTTCCAAGCTAGGCTGGGTGATGTCGCCGTCCTTGTAGGCGAAGACTAAATCGTACATAGCGGTGATCGGCGCTGACTGCACGGTATAGTGTTCATTGGCGCCGTTCTGCCTAAGCCAAGTACGTAAATCTAAGTCGTTAATTACGTCGAAACCGAGCTTGTGTATCTTGTCTCTGTGCATACCCGTCAACACGGCCATGGCTAAGTCGAGACCTACATAGAGGTGACGAAGGTTATCATGTTCCTCCAAATAGCCCTCAACAATATCTTCCAACCATTCTTTTAGATCATCTAGAATATGGTCTAAAAAGGAGTGGTCTGAATCTTTGTGCTCAGCCAAGGTTTTGGGCAGCGAACCCACAAATTGCGTGAGACCATTGACCAGCCTCCAAACATCCTCGACAGCGTCTTCAACTTCGTCTTCGATGCGCTCGGCCAGCCCCGCTATACGATCTAAGAAATTGCCATGAGGCCTATTGTGAATACGGCCCTCCTCAATCTTCTCAATTTCTTCACTCAGCTCGCCCACGAATTTCTTCAACCAACCGTACATAATTTCCATGAACTGCCAGGCGTCCATCACCTCGTCGCCATCGCCTGGGACATCGTCGGTTTGCGGGAAGTCAAAGGTCCATGGCTCCCACTTTCCGGCTATTTTCTCCATGTGCACAACAAAGTCTTGCTTCTTAAAGGCATCTTCCCACGAGGCCAGTGGCGCTCCTGCCGGCCGGTTTAACTCAGAATACGCCTCGCGCATCACTTTAAAGGCGTTTTCATAAAACCCCATCCATACGTGCAAACCGTGCTCTTCAATACGCTGCCCCAGTTCGGCATTGCGACCGCTTGCGCCCTTACCGCCTATACGCCAGCCCTGCTGATATACCGTAATATCGTAGCGGTCCTGCCAGCCCGGCTGACTTGTCAAAGCAAAGGCCGATACGCAAGAGGAAACTCCGCCGCCCAATACCGCAATTTTTTCTTTAGGGGGAATGTAGGTGTTTTCAACAAGCACCTTGCCCACGGGCAAAGTGAAGTCATAATCCATCCATATGCCGAGCGTAAGCGCTTGAGGGCCGATTTTAAGTCCTAGATCCTCCACCAAAGGAATACCGTCGACCTGCTCTAAGGTCAGCTGATACTCGCCGCTCAGTAAACCTCCAGCTTCAAAGCGGTCAATAACCGCTGGCAAGCTGACCAAGGACTGGTAAACCGCCTTTTCTGCTGAAGCATCAGGAAACTGTTTAAGAAAAATCTGTGGTAATTCAGGTTTCAACAGCAAGGACAACATTTGCTCTGTCGCATGAAGGTCTGGATGAAACAAACCATCATCCAACACATCCCAGATGCCTTTTAAAGCGTCGACATAACTTGTCCAGCGGCTCACACGGCCGCCACCTGGCGTAAGGTTGTCCACCGACAAGACCTTATTCCACAGCGCTTCAGTCTCAGGCGCATAATCTTTGAAACTGTTCACTTTCAAACTGAAGTGATCGGGAGCAGATGGATCTGGGAAATCGAATATCCCCATGGTTTTTGGGTAGCCGTAGATGTCTCGGCCTGCCACCATTGTTATTGGGCTGTCTACCCAGATGTAATCACAATACCAAAATATTTCGTGAACTCGCTCTTTGCCGTCCTCTACGGTGACACGACCCACGGGAATCCAAAAACAAATATCCAGCTCTTTGATAAACCCTTTTTTGCGATACTCTGGGGGTGTTGGGTAAACATTGGTGAGGTCTGCGCAGGCAAGCATCACATGATCAGAAATAACCTTTAGACGAAAGTCCTTACCACCCACGGCATTCAGCTCTCTATCGACTGTTGCCTGCATTTTGCTGATGTCGCCTTGAACAAAAAAGCCATAGAAGCGAGATTTACGCAATTCAAATGGCGGCGGCGCCATCATATCGCCGCCGCGATAGATAAAACTTGGGTGTCGTTCAGTCATAGGTAGGTCCCTCTGGTTTCTATTGTATTCAGGATTAGCAAAATATGGCTCACCAATCACGCTATGCTTAGTACCCAAAAATACCACGCTGTCTCAATTGGGGTAAGTAGAAAGCGAGCAAAAAGACAATCGTCTAATTATTGTACTATTATCACTTTCTCACCAAAGTGATAACTCGTCGCAGCGACTTCCGTGCTACGCTAGGCTCAAAGTTGTAAATAAAAACGTGAGAAATAACCTTGTATCTATCGCTTCTTAAGCGCCCAGCAAAGGCTCAAGTACTATTGGGTAAGCTGCTGCCAATGATTGCCCTGCTCACTCTTTTGCTAGCCCAAGCGTCTGTAGCGCTGGATCTATCGGCAGACAGTCCCGATTTACTCGATATTCATGCTTTTGAGTCAAGCGTAAATCTTTACCATGCGGGGGCGGCTCCTACGGCACCACCGCAAAACCCAGAAACTTTTATTCAGAGCCTGAAGCCGGCGAGCACTATCGACCGAGTGAGTGGCGGTGCCTACTGGCTGTCAGTAGAACTCGACAACCCGAGCGATATAAACGACTGGGTATTTAGCACCAATAATTCGCTGGTCGACAGTATACATAGCTTCTTCTACCGCGAGTCGGGTGAAATTGATACGGGTGTCTCAGGTTATCTAGAACCCCTAAAATATGACTTACACTACGGCATTGATCTACACCTTGAACAAGAAGAATCAGCGCACTTGTTGGTATTTATTGACAGCCGTTATTTTTCTGGGGCGCCACGCCTACAAATAATTTCTAACACCGATTATTTGTCTGTTCTTGGTTTCGAAAATACTTGGATCATTGGTTGTCTAGGCGCCATGTTGATCTTGATGCTCTACAACTTATTTATCGCAACATCAATGCGTGATTTGAGCTATTTTTATTACGCCTTATATCTAGCCTCAACCGTTGTTGCCTGGGCAGGCGCAATGAACCTGCTAACCAGTTGGTTTGATCTAAAATCGTATTTTTGGATAATACCTTTTTTCTTCTACACTATCGCATTCAACATGCTCTACATTATTTATTTCTTGGAGTTGCGAAGTTCCAACCCGCGCCTATTCATTGCGTCCTGTGTGTTTACCGGCTTCACTTTATTCATGGCTCTGTTTGGCAGCACTCTTTTTCAAACAGGAGTTTTTCAACAAATACAAACCTTAAGTGCTACAACATGGGTATTTCTCGGGCTCGCTTGCGGTATTGTCCGGCTCCGCCAAGACTACAAACCAGCACGCTATTTTGTGGCCGCCTTTGCTTTACTGGCCATTGGCATGGTCTTTTCCATTGCCACGGCAATGGGCGCAAAACCACTGTTTGAAAATACCTTTCTGGTCACGCTCATTGCCCAAACCTTCGACGTACTCTTACTGTCTCTGGCTCTGGCCGATCGTATAAATCTGCTGCGCGCCGAAAAACAAAGTGCCTCAGAGATGCTCTATGAAATTGAAAAAGCTCGACTTAGTTTGGAAAAAGAAGCGCGCGAAGCTCTGGCTGCAGCCAACGATACCTTGCTTGAAGCACTGGAGATCAGCAAAAAGGAAAGCGAGAACAAAAGTAATTTCCTCCGCATGGTGAGCCATGAATTGCGCACACCGCTCCATTCAATCTCCTCTGCTTTCCGCCAGCTGAATGAACACGAAGATAAAGACACGCAAAAAGAGATTCTCAATGATATCAACTACGGCACACTGCGTTTAAGAACTCAAATTGACAATCTGGTGTTGATGGCCGAAACCGACAGCGACGAACTCACTGCGCAGAGTTTCCCATTTGAAATCGCCCATTTACTCAACCGTTTATGTGAGCGCACGGAAGAACAATTGCAAGATAAAGATGTAAACCTGGTGCACAACCGCTCCCAATTTTTACCACACGGCTTTCAAGGTGATTCCTACTTAATCAGTCACTTGCTGCGCACGGTTCTAGACAACGCCTGCAAATTTACCGAACACGGCGACATTATTTTTGGGGTAGACTGGAATGAAGAATCACAGTGTTTGGAAGTGCTGATCATAGACGATGGCTGTGGCATGAGCGAAGAGCAGCAAAAAGTGGTATTTGATGGATTCATTCAGGTAAGCCAAGGTTTAGCACGGCAATCTGAAGGCCTAGGTTTGGGGCTTACACTCTGCCATCGTTTAGGCGACATTCTTGACGCCACGCTGTCTATTGATTCTACCGTGGGCGATGGCACTGAGATTAACTTACACATTCCTCTAAAAAAGCTTATCTCAGAAGCCATATCTGTCAGCCATACAGACTACCGAGGAGCTGTGTTAATTGTCGAAGACAATCTGGTAAACGCCAAAGTTTTGGAACGCATGGTTATACAAATGGGTCACCCGGTGGATGTTGCGCACTCTGGGTTAGAAGCCTTAGCCGCCGTAGACAAGCGCGCCTATGCCGTTATTTTGATGGATGTACAAATGCCAGATATGGACGGAATAAGCGCGACGACAAAAATACGCGAACGAAAAATTTCAACACCTATAATTGCCGTTACAGCGAACAGTGATTCAAACGTTCGGCGTGACTGTCGACACGCCGGCATGAATGACTTTCTGGTTAAACCCGTAAGTGCCACTGACGTACAATTGGCCTTGGCCACTTGGCAGCAAATGACCAGCGCAGCCCCAACCCAAGGCAACCTTCATTAGAACTTGGCGCGAAAACCCAAACCGTAGGTTCTTGGTGCACCCTTGATGGTGTAGTTAAAACCAAAACCTTCACTGAGGTTTGTGGCATACACTTGATACTCTTTGTTGCTAAGATTATTTCCCCACAGCGACAAGGCATAGCGCCCAGCTGACCATAGGTACTCCACACGCGCGTTAGTGAGAGTGTGCCCTGCTTGACCGATGTTCTGGTATGAGAAATCGCCGTTGTAGGGTGTAAACCATTGTTGGCCCGTGTAAGCCCCTCCTAGATGAGCTCGCACTTCCCCCTGCGCCCACAGGGTTTGATAATCCACTGAGGCGTTCACACCCAGTTCCGGCGCATTTGATAGTTGATTGCCAGTAAAATCATGGACCTGATCAGCCACACTCAATAAAAGCCCCTCAGTGTACTCAGTATCCAACACTGCGATACCCAAGTTCACACTTAGGGCTTTATTTGGCACCCAAGTTAACTCCAACTCTGCCCCTTGTGAGCGAGCTTTGTCAGCACTGGACATGAATTGCTGAATACCCAAGATGTTAATGAACTGCTGGTTTTCGTAGTCGTAATAGAAGGCCGCGGCATTGAGACTAAGCGCCGGCTGAGCCCAATTTGCATGCACTCCCACTTCGTAGGCATCAACAAATTCTGGGCCTACTGGTGCCAGTTCTGCGCTGCCTAAAATAGCCGCGCCATTAAAGGCACTACTGCGATAGCCTCTGCTATATGAAGCGTAAACCAAAGCGTTGCCTGAGAGACGGCGATCAATTTTCAAAGTGCCCGTCCACTCCTTGTCCTCTAACTTTTGCGCGTCGTTAACCGCGTCTGGATTATAGGGGAGCGCGAATGGAATCAAACCTACAACAGGTTCATGAGCATAGGTACCCTGCCAGGAGTGGACATTAAATTGTTTATTCTTGTCAGCGGTGTAACGTAAACCCAAAGTAATTCTATTTGCACCCCAGTCATATTCAAGCTGACCATAGACCGCGGCGCTGTCTCTCGCCTGCTCGTATCTTTGATCTAAGGTAAAACCACTATTGGGACCAAAACTTGGCACCAGCGGCGCTAAACCATGGAACATTTCAAAGGTGTTGTGAACTTGATGATCTTCGCCCGCGGCATAAAGCCCTAGTGTCCAGGACAAGCCTTGGTCCTGAAAATGCGATAGCCTGACATCTTGACTCCACTGAGTAATGTCACCCCGCCAATCGGTTTCAAGCAGTTGTTGTGGTGTGCCGTCGGCGTCCGACAAGTGATCGTAATCACCGCGATAGTAGCCACTCACAGAAGTGAGGCTGACCGGGCCAAAATCTTTACTCACCTTGAGTATCACGCCTTCGGTGGCAACACGAGTATGATCAACCTTGTTGGAGTTGGTATCGAGATATCCAAAGTCTGCCGGCCGCTCATAGTGCGGCAAACCAAATGCTGCATAGGTAGACGCCAAGCGGTCCAAACCTCCTGGATCAGTACCTTCAGATACTACGGCCTGAGTTTCTGGGCTACTGTAAGCACGGTTTAAACGCAACACTGCACCCAATGTGTCATCTGGCTGCCACTTGAGGGTCACACGACCCGCTAAGCGATTAGCACTGCTTAGATCGTCTCCGCCGGGAAAATGGTTTTTCGAGTACCCTTCCCCCTGCTCTCCATGCAGAGCGAATCTAACCGCTAAGGTGTCACTCAACGGAGTTTCGTAGGCGGCTTTGAGAATTTGACGCTGGTAATTTCCCAATCCCAGGTCAAGGTAGCCGTCGCGCTGGAAATCCGGCTCGCGGCTGAGCAAATTAATAGCGCCACCGGTGGTATTTTTTCCGTACAAGGTGCCCTGAGGTCCACGCAAAACTTCAACTCGTTCAAGGTCAAACAATGCCAAACCGTGAGTGTAGTTGGAAGTGAGAGACATCTCATCTAAGTAGACGCCAATGGGGCTCGCCTGATTGACGTTGTAGTCCGCCATACTGACGCCACGCATGGCAATAATGGGCAGTATGTCGCCATTAGGCGAAGCTATCTGAACACCGGGGACGTGAGCGGAAAGGTCTGTTAAATTGGTAATTTGTCGTACAGTTAAACTGTCGGCGTTGAGCACGCTGATGGATAAAGGCACGTCACTTAGGTTTTGTTCGCGCTTCTGAGCACTGACAAGAACCTCTTCCAAAGTTCCATCGTTTGCGACGGCAAGCGGAAGCGAAAAACAAAAACTAATACTCACAGCCAGACTTGGGAAATGGAACGCGCCATTTCTACTTACATTAAAACTCACAAAATTCTCCACTAGACCGAGATACCGGTCACTGAATCATCCCTGAATTCATGTCATTGGCATTGGTTTCGAGTATTTGTTAAAAACTATCGCTTTTTGCGTGCCTGCTTTTGCAAACGATGTTTTTTCGACAAGGCCTCATCGCCGAGTTTATTTTTGCGCACGGCGTAGGGGTTTTCGGACGTTTTAAACACAACTTTAATCGGCGTGCCATGAAGATCTAAGGCTTTGCGAAAAGTTTTTTCCAAATAACGAACATAATGTGCGGGTACCGCGGCGGTTTGATTGCCGTGAATTACCACAATAGGAGGGTTCATACCGCCCGCGTGAGCGTAGCGCAACTTGATACGATGACCGTTTACCATGGGTGGTGGGTGATCGCTCACAGCACTTTCTAAAACACGGGTCAAATGATTGGTTGACAGTTTATCAGTGGCTGAATGGTAGGCTTTTTCAACGCTATCATACAGATGCCCCACACCCGTACCGTGCAAAGCCGAAATAAAATGTATGTCGGCAAAATCTACAAAGCGCAAGCGGCGTTCCAGCTCGCTTTTTACATATTGTTTGTGACTTTCTTCCAAGCCATCCCATTTGTTAAGGGCAATCACCAGCGCTCTACCGGCCGAAATTGCGCTGCCCATGAGATGTAGGTCTTGATCAACCACACCTTCGCTCGCATCCATCACCAATATTACTACATTGGCATCATCGATGGCTTTTAGAGTTTTAACAATCGAGAATTTTTCTACTGTCAGCTTTACATTTTTACGCCTGCGAACACCAGCGGTGTCAATAATTGTATAAGGCTCATCAAAGCGCGTGTAATTGATATAGACGCTATCTCGGGTTGTACCTGGTTCGTCAAATACCACAACACGCTCTTCACCCAGCAATCGATTTACCAGGGTAGACTTGCCTACGTTCGGCCGCCCTACAATGGCCATTTTCACGCCTGTGGCGAGCTGAGCAATACGCTGTTCTGGTTCGGGGAAGCTTGACAGTACGGTTTCCATCAACGACTTCACACCACGCCCCTGGGAGGCTGTGGTCGCAAAAACTTGTGCTAAGCCAAGCTCGTAAAAGGGCGCTAAGACAACATCCGGGTCGAAGCCGTCGACCTTGTTTGCCACCAACCAAGTTTTTTTGCCATGTACCCGCAAGTGACGGGCAATCATGTCATCCGCCGCCGTCAAACCATCTCGGCAATCCACCATGAACAGCACGGCATCCGCTTCATCAATAGCCTGCAAACTTTGCTCGGCCATCATCTCGTCAATGCCCTCTTCACCACCACTGATACCGCCGGTATCAATCACAATAAATTTACGGTCGTGCATTTCAGCTTCGCCGTATTTGCGATCGCGAGTCAAACCCGCATAGTTCGCCACCAGCGCGTCTCGGCTGCGAGTGAGTCGATTGAAAAGTGTGGATTTACCCACATTTGGGCGGCCTACTAGGGCAATAACAGGAATCATAATCAGCTGTGGATCGTTTTAAAGTGGATGAGCAAACGTAGTTAACCAAGTTTAGGCTAAAACCGGCGCCCCTGCTGTGCTTCCACAGATGGGGCGGGTCGCGATTATACGCACTTTTAGGGGGGTGGGGCTATCGAATTTGTAGAGCAGATAACTGGCCGCTATCTCCCAGCACATAAAGAGTATCGCCAGCACCCACTATCGGGGAGCGAATTCCACTGCCGTCAATCTTTTCGCGGGCTACAAATTGGCCGTCTTCCGCATCCATCACATGCACATAACCTTCAAAATCGGCTACTGCAACATAGGAACCAAAGGTTTGTGGCGAGTTGAGCTTCCGGCGCAACATTTGAGAATTTTCCCAAGTTATTTCACCGTTACCGGCGTTGTAGGCCTGCAAGATATCGTCGTCGGAGCTGACAAACACTTTACCGCTGCCCTGTGCTAGGTTTTGAAAGGTGGAAACCTCTTTGGCCCAAAACACACGCCCAGTACCACGGTTGATCGCCAAAATTCGCCCCTGATAGCTCGACACATACAAAATGTCTCCCACTAATAAAGGGGTGCCATCCAGGTCTACAACTCGATCAAGCTCAGTGCGGCCTTTCGACAGCGCAACACGCTGTTCCCAACTCACTAAACCGGTTTTCGCCTCCAGAGCAATCAACTTACCGGTCGCAAAACCCGCAAACACGGTTGTATCGGTGATAACGGGAGTGCCTGTGCCACGCAAAGTTAACACGGGTACAGCCGTTTCATATTTCCACAAACGCTCACCATTGTTGGCATCAAGGCCAAACAACTTGCCATCTAGAGTCTGCACCACCACTACAGAACCATTTGACTTGGGTGCTGAGAGTACTTCACTGCTCACTTTGGTACGCCAAAGCTCGCTGCCTGTACTCTGATCCAGAGCGATAACATCACCTTTATAGCTGCCCACTAAAACCAAGCCAAACCCAGCGCCCGCTCCACCACTGACAGACAGGTCTAAATCTGTGCTCCAACGCAATTCACCGCTGCTGCGATTAAACCCAGACACTCGCCCTTCGATACCAGCCGCATAGACATAATCGCCATCAACCGCCGGTACCAAGCGGGTGTAGCGCGCATCTTGACCTGCGCCCACACTTTTCTTCCAAACGGTTTTCAGTTTTGCCCGCTGATCAAAATCAACAAGCTCTGCCGGCTCTAATTCAATTTCATCATTGCTGCTACACGCAGCCAAGAGCGACGCCAACAGCAATAACACTATAGACTTTTTCATTCCTTAGAATCTCCAGCCGCAGGCACTGTGGCCGCTACTTTTACGTCATTTAGCTTCATTTCAAGTAAGGCTCTGCGCGCGCCTTCGGCGGGCAAGAGGCTTATTAAAGCCAGTTGATAGGCCGCTCGGGCGCCCTGCTGATCGCCTTGTGCCAATAAGATATCGCCCTTCAGGTCTTCAAAAGCAGCGGTAAACGCCCCGGCATCTTGAATTTTAAGCTCGCCAAGCGCTGCCTCATACTGCTTCTGGCTATAGAAAATTTTGGCTAAACGCAAATGCGCCAACAAGGCCAGAGCTTCGTCAGGGTTTTGCGCCAATACCCACTTAATTTCCGCTGCAGCTTGGTCTAAGTCATCATTTTCGACCGCCAGCTTTGCCAACATTAAGGCACCCTGCTGAGCGTATAAGCTGTTCGCATAGTTGCTCTTGAGCTCCCCAGCCAAGTGACCCGTGGTAGCCGCACTTTCTTCGCTGATAACTTGTCCTGGCTGCACTTGAGAGGCTTCTATCATCTGTTGATAAATAACTGAAGCCGCTTCGGCCTGAGCCTGCTGTGACGTTTCCCAATACTGCCAGCCAAAATAGCCCGCTACTGCAATAACAACGGTGGCTATTGTGGAGCTACCGTTGTCTTTCCACCAGCGCTTCAACGCTTCTAATTGTTCTTCGTCGGTCAAATGTTCTGCCACTGCTTACTCCTAAAGGAATGCGATTTAAAGATTCTATTCGTTGATTTCAGCTTGCATGAGGCTAATAGCTTCCTGCAAAGGTAAAGTTGTTTGTTCTTTTTCTTGGCTTAAATATTTGAGTGTTAACGAGCCTGAAGCTGCGCCATCTTCATTTAATACCAGTGCAATAGATGCACCGCTATCCACGGCCTTTTTCATTTGCCGCTTAAACTTGCCCCCACCACAGTGTACCTGTAGGCGCAGCCAAGGTATTTGACTGCGTATCTGCTCCGCCATCTTAAGCGATTCAACGGTCACATCGCCATCACAAATGAAATAGGCATCTATGGACTGACTTAGCGCTACGGGCAATACATCAAGCTCTTGCAATAAAAGCACTAGTCGCTCAATGCCCATAGCAAAACCTACCGCGGGCACAGGCCGACCTCCCAACTGCTCAACCAGGCCATCATAGCGGCCGCCAGCACACACAGTACCCTGTGCACCCAGACGGGTAGTCACCCACTCGAAAACGGTTTTACCATAGTAATCTAAGCCACGTACTAAGCGCGGATTTATTTCATAGGCAATACCCGCAGCATCAAGTAGCGTTTTCAATTGCTCAAAATGCGCAAGAGAATCGGCATCAATATAATCCATCAAACTAGGGGCATCATTTAGCAATGCTTGTGTGTCAGAATTTTTGCTGTCGAGAATTCTCAGCGGGTTGGTAGCGAGGCGGCGCTGACTGTCTTCGTCCAGTTGATCTTTGCGCGCATCAAGATAACTCACAAGATCGGCCTTAAAGCGCTTCCGATCGTCCGAGGTACCCAGGGTGTTCAACTGTAGAGTAACCGCGTCACTTATACCCAACTCTTCCCACAGTCTGGCAGTCACCACTAACAACTCAGCATCAATGTCGGCCGTTTCAATACCAAAGGCCTCAACACCAATTTGGTGAAACTGCCTCAGGCGACCTTTTTGCGGTTTCTCATAACGGAACATTGGCCCCATGTACCACAGGCGCTGCACTTGATTGTAGAGCAAACCGTGCTGCTCACAGGCTCTCACGCAAGACGCGGTGCCTTCAGGCCGAAGCGTTAAACTGAGCTCGTTGCGATCCAGAAATGTGTACATTTCCTTTTCAACAATGTCGGTCACTTCACCAATTGAGCGCTTGAACAATTCAGTTTGATCGAGGATAGGAAAACGAATTTCTCGATAGGCATAACGCTGCACTACGTCTGCAACCAGCGCTTCCAGATACTGCCAGGCTGGAGAGTCTTCAGGCAAAAGGTCATTCATACCGCGCACGGCTTGAATTTTTTCTACTTTTGTTTTTGCGGGGCGATTCACGTGTTCTTCTCCAACCTTATTAGGCTTTTACTATAAGGTCTTTGTCGGCCTCTGCTTTTGCAGCGGCTTTTTCCCTAATGAGTTTTTCCAAGTCGTCTACCAAGGTGTCTTTACTCAGCTTTTGGCTGGGTTTACCGTCGACATACAACAAATTATTAGGTGTGCCACCCGCCAGACCTAGGTCCGCTTCTTTGGCTTCACCCGGTCCATTTACAACGCAACCAATCACCGCCACATCTAATGGTACGGTTATGTCTTCTAAACGTGTTTCCAGCTGATTCATAGTGCTTATAACATCGAAGTTTTGCCGCGAACAGCTTGGGCAGGCAATAAAATTAATACCTCGACTGCGGAGCTTCAGGCTGCGCAGCATATCCCAGGCAACCTTCACCTCTTCAACGGGGTCGGCGGCCAGCGATACTCGAACGGTGTCGCCTATGCCGTCCATCAAAAGCATGCCCAAACCTACGGCCGACTTCACGGTACCGGAGCGTAAACCACCCGCTTCCGTAATACCCAGATGCAAAGGCTGTTCTATTTGCGTTGCTAATTTACGATAGGCGGCTACGGCCATAAACACGTCAGAGGCCTTCACGCTCACCTTAAAATCCTGGAAGTTCATACGATCCAAAATTTCAACATGTCGCAGCGCCGATTCAACCAATGCGTCGGGTGTAGGCTCGCCATACTTCTTCTGTATGTCTTTCTCTAAAGAACCTGCGTTCACACCAATACGAATGGGTATATTCAAATCACGCGCTTTATCAACCACCGCCAAAATCCGCTTCTCACGACCTATGTTGCCGGGGTTAATACGCAGGCAATCTACACCTAAATCGGCGACACGAAGTGCAATGCGATAATCAAAATGAATATCTGCCACTAGCGGCACTGTCACCAACTTACGAATGGCACCAAAGGCTTCAGCAGCATCCATTGTAGGTACCGAAACTCGAACGATATCGGCCCCGGCCATTTCCATTCGTTGAATTTGTTCAACCGTCGCCGCTACATCAGTAGTTTCGGTATTGGTCATTGACTGTACCGAGATGGGAGCATCGCCCCCAACGGGCACATTGCCCACCATAATTTGTCGAGACTTCCGGCGAATAATCGGAGATTCAAACTGCATAAAAATTAACTCTTAATTCAACTCTATTGAAAAATCTAATTTGGCGATTCGCCGCCAACCTCAAAACGCAGAGCTTTGCCCTTGTTTTTAGGCGTAATAATTACTGGCTCACCATTTAATGCAATGTTTACGCTCCGTACATCGCCCAGCATCACATTGAAAGGAGCTTTGCCCTCAAGACTTAAACTCTCGCCCGCCTGCTTGATATCGGTAAACAATACATCACCACGAGCATCGGCAACCTCCACCCAACACTCAGAGCTAAAAGACAGTAAAAGCTGGTCATCTATTGGCTTTTCGGGCGCAATCGTCGCCGCCGCTTGAGCTTTCACTTCCTGCGCATCAGAGATCACCTCTACCGCCGTTTTTTGGCTAGTAGCAGTATCATCAATCAATTGTGTATTTTCACCGAGGTCTCGACTTAAACTTTCGTTTGGCAATACGCCGGGCTCGACTGAGCGAGATTGCTCGTCGCCGATTAAAGCTGTATTGGCCCCTAATGAAAGCTCGCCACTATCACTTAAACTAAACACTACACTCAATACGACAACAATCACGATCGCCGTTAAGGCCACGGCAATTTGACGACGCCGACTAAGCGGTATCGAGGTATTTTCAGCATCTTTGTTACGAGTAACCTGCACTGTAGTGTCTCTCAGTGCACGCAGGTAATCCTCGTAATTGGCCAGCGCAGCGTCACAATCTATTCCTAAAAGTTTCGCATAAGCTCGAATATAACCACGTACAAAAGTTTCACCCGGCAATTTTTCAAACTGGTCAGATTCTAAGGCTAATAAGTTTGCAGGGCTAATCTTTAATCGCGCGGCTACTGCCTCAATACTTAAATCCAATGCCAAGCGAGCTTGTTGCATATAGTCGCCTGGCGTTGACAAACCAAGAGGCACCGAACTGTTTGGCGGTAGTTCTAAAGTTGATTCTGTCATACCACTCCCCACTGATACACTCGCTTATGGCTTAACGGAATCTTGATATTCAAGATATTCCTTGGAATACGGAAATAAGTTTTTTAAGGCAATTACATGACTAGCCATTTTATCTTTATTGTCAAAAATTGCTTCAATACGAATACCCAGCCATAAACTGCGAGCGGTTGGTTTAGTGCCACGTGCGAATCGATCCAAGTAGTGTTTCGACTCGGCGTATTCTTTCTGATTGAATTTTATATCTGCCAGCTCAACAAAGGCCTGATTTAAGCGCGGGTCTAAGGCCACAGCTTGTTTAAAAACAGCTTCAGCGCGTTCAATTCTATTCACTTTTTGAGCGGCCCGCCCCAAGTTCAACATTGCCCCAGCCCGAGCGCCGTATTGTAAATCACGACTGACGCGCTCGAAGGCCTCATAAGCCTCGCCATATCTTTTCTGGCGATAGAGAAAAATTCCGTAGTTATTCCGCGACTGCGAAGATTCCGGCTCACTGGCTAAAGCGGCAAGAAAATTCTCTTCCGCCAAATCAACTTCTCCCTCGAGCTGGTACATCAACGCTCGACCATTAAGAGCGCCGGCCACGGTCGGGTTAAGCTTTAAAGCCTTATCAAAGTGATTGCGCGCAAGCTCTAAATTTCTCTTCCGCAAATAACCCATGCCCAACTGCACATGCGAGCTAATAGATTTGGCTTTGTCTGCGGTGGGCAGTGCTTTGCCTGTGGTATTGGTGACACAGGCACTGAGAAACACAGCCATGATTGCGCTTAGAATGATTTTTACCAGCACCTATTCCCCCTAATATTGTTATTGTTGTAGCGTATTAAGTTGCTATAAATCGAATCGGTTCTTCTGCTGCATTTTTTGTTAAATCCGCCTCGAGTGCATCCACCTGCGCCGACATTGCTCTGTAACGTTCTGAACGGCGCGTTCGGTCATTCACGGAGCCTGCCAATTGTCCACAAGCCGCGTCAATGTCATCACCTCGCGTAGTTCGAACGGTGGCAATAAAGCCCTCTTTCGTCAGAATTTCCTGAAAGTTACGCAATGCGTTGTTGCTCACCCGCTGATAATTCACCAGAGAAAACGGATTAAATGGAATCAAATTAATTTTCACCGGGATATCCCGCAACAATTCGGCCAACTCATGAGCGTGATGAGGCCGGTCATTTAATTCGCGAATTAGGGTATATTCAATGGTGATTTTACGATGGTTGTCCGGCAGGCTAGCAATATAACGCTGAGCCGATGCCAACAACACCGCTATAGGATATTTTTTGTTAATGGGTACTAGCTCGTTGCGCAATTCATCATTTGGCGCGTGTAGAGAGATAGCTAAACAAACATCGGTAAGGCCCGCCAACTTATCCAGTGCGGGCACCACACCGGAGGTACTTAAAGTAACTCGGCGCTTAGAAATACAATAACAGTTGTCGTGCATCATGAGGTTCATGGAATCGACAACATTGTAGAAATTCAATAGAGGTTCGCCCATACCCATCATAACCACATTGGTAATGATGCGGGGACGACGCTCGCCAAACTGACCAAACGATTTAGCGGCGATCCAAACTTGGCCAATAATTTCAGCGGCGGTGAGGTCGCGATTAAAGCCTTGCTTGCCTGTTGCGCAAAAACTGCAATCTAGAGAGCAGCCTATTTGCGAAGACACACACAAGGTGCCTCTTTCTCCGTCGGGAATAAACACAGTCTCAATGGCACTGCCACCATCAACTCGAATCAGAAACTTACGCGTTCCATCACTGGAGTCCAGTTGTTCAATCACCTCTGGTAGGCGAATCTCCGCCACGTCTTGCAGACGTGAGCGGAGTGCCTTGCTGATATTGGTCATAGCATCAAAATCGATCACACCCATTTGGTGGATCCACTTCAACACCTGGCTGGCGCGAAAGCTTTTTTCACCCAGAGAGGCAAAGAAGGCAATCATCTTTTCCTCGGACAAACCCATAAGGTTGACTTTGGCCGGGGCCGCACTCACGTCCTGTTGTTGCACTGGGGTAGTTTCACTCATTTCACACTGTCCATAACCAATATCTCTGCCAGCGAATTAACGCTGACAAATTTCCTCTTCAGAGAAGAAGTAAGCAATTTCACGGGCCGCCGATTCTGGCGCGTCTGAACCGTGTACGGCATTGGCATCGATGCTTTCAGCAAAATCAGCACGGATGGTGCCAGCCGCGGCTTCTTTAGGGTTAGTTGCACCCATCAGATCACGGTTCATAGCAATAGCGCCTTCACCTTCAAGAGCCTGAACCACAACAGGTCCAGAGGTCATGAATTCAACCAAAGCACCAAAGAATGGGCGCTCGCTGTGCTCAGCGTAAAAGCCTTCGGCTTTTTCTTGGCTCAGTTGCATCATTTTTGAGGCAACGACTTTCAGGCCTGCCTTCTCGAAACGGCTGTAAATTTCGCCAATTACATTTTTGGCTACAGCGTCAGGTTTAATAATAGACAGGGTACGTTCAACGGCCATCTAGGAGCTCCAAGGGTATATCTTAAGTGAGTAATAAACTGCCGCCACTAAAGGATTTCAGGGCAACAGGGTGGTTTTTACAAAACCCGCGGATTATACGGCAAAATAGGCTCAGTTGAAACTGTCACACAAATAAGCATGTTGTTGATTTTTAAGGAGTTTCAGAACTTGTTCACAGGGAGGTCAATAAAGTTACCCAAATTAGCCCAAGCAGAGCCGAAACACAGCCTTGAAAATAGTAATATTTCACCTTTGGCCACCCCCCTAAGGCTCGCCTCCCCGCTCCAATTCCAACATCGAGCGCAGGATATCACGCCACTGTAGATATTGTGTTTGCAAGTTACCGTCCAGAGTAACCACCCTATCCTGAAGCTTCATTACCGTGGGTAAAACCTCATTGTCAAACCCAAGCGCCAACTCCATTTGATTCTGCTCTTGGGTACGAAACCATTGATAATCGCCATAACTTTGGGTCATTGCGCCAAAGCTACCACGCCGATACTCCGACTTTTTGAGCGCCGCTCGACGCTTAAAATCGTCGATATACAAAATTTGCGCACGACTGTATTCTCGCCACAGGTCATAAGCCTTTTGTACGTCTGCCTGCAAACTTTGATACTGCTCGTCTGCGGTATCAATAAACAAATACTCATAAGCCTGCATGCGTTCAATTCGGGCCAACATAGGGTCATCTTCAGCTGGCAGACGAGTGACCGCAAACAAACCCGACTCATCTGCCTGTAAATACTCAGAAAAGAACTCTGGGAGCATATCCACGCCATAACGCAGTGTCGATACCGTAGATATATTCCGGCGCAACTGTGGGCTTAAAAGGGCATCAACGGCCGCTAAATCCGCTGCTATCTGCCGATAAATCGCTAAAAAAGGCTCTCGTCGTTGGCGCTCCCCTGCCTCATCCAACACCACGGCCTTAGCCGAATACATTTTGTCTATCCACACCCTACCCGTACTGTCTTGAGCCAGAATCTGCAAGCCAAGCACTTGGCCATTGGACTGCTTGATAACACCCTGTACCAACACATCAGCCGCTTGATAATTACTCGGCATAATGCGCACAACACCCCAACGTTCATCTGCCACTAACTGCTGACGCAAAAGGTAGGGCAAATAGCGAGCTTCAGCTTTGCGTATTATCGGAAAAACACCCTGCGCTCTATGCAACGTGGCGTCATTGGGAATTCCTGGGTCAAACTCCACCACACCAATGCTTAAGCGAGGCTCTAGACTAGGCGCCGCCAGAAGGTGAATGGAAAAAAACAGGGAAAAACATAAGCTGCCAATGCCGCCTACCCGCCGAGCCAAGAAGCTCATCTCTGCACCCCCGCGGTATCACGGGAAACCAATGAACACACTTTGCCTTTAGTCACGGTCTGCTTACACTTGAAATCACTGGGCAAGCGCTCAAAGTGCATATAGACACGATTTAAGGTAAACGGCCTTGCAACTTGATCGTTATAGATAGTGGTGGCCACATTCAATTTTTTACCCTTAGGGCCAAGCGTAAGCCTATGCTGTATAGCCACTCCGCCGGGAAGATTAAGATGGAACACCAGCTGGTGGCCGTCCCATCCGCACACTTCCTTACCAAACAGGTTTTCGTAGGGGTCAAACTCGTTCTTGCCAAATTCACAGGCTAGCGCGAAGCTGTCTTCTCGCTCCACATTAATATGATTGTATGTCTGTTCTATATCTAGGGTTGTGGTCGCGCGGGTAATTTGGTCCGCAAAGCGCGCCATAGCCACCACCGTATTAGCATTAGGCATTTGCGCATAACCCTGCCCCTGACGACGATCAGCGCCCGCATTACTTGACTGTCGCTGCATTTGCCGACGCATAGTATAAAAATATTGATCGAGTTTTCCTTCAAGGCTGTCATTCAGACTGTAGTCCATCTCCCAGGAACCGGAAAAATCGGCTCTCAATGGTTTGCGCGGAGCCTCTACCCCAGACTTTGCTTGGCAGCCCGACAGCAAGATCGCAATTAAAGCCCCAAAGGCCACACTTCGCCAAAACGCCACTCTCATTTGTTGTTTTACCTATACTGACCTGTTGACTTACTCATGGGTGATTTTGAGATCACGCATTAGGCGGGTAGTTCCATATTCGCCTCAGCTGTGACGAAATAGTACGGCAAAGCAATCTAGAACTGAATCATCCACGTTTGTTTTTTTATCATATATATAGCTTATAAAACCATTCGCCTTTATTATCCCTGCATCGTTTAACCTACTCCGAACATTTGGGCACCATTAATGGACAAAGTACACGCAGGCCGCAATCTAACCCAGCAACTAGTGCACACACTGGGCGCCGCTATTGTCCAAGGAGACTACCCCATAGGAGGCGGACTGCCGTCAGAAGCCGAACTCTGCGAGGAGCATCAAATTAGTCGCAGCGCTACCCGCGAGGCCGTTAAAATGCTCACAGCCAAGGGGCTACTTGCCTCTCGGCCTCGTCAGGGAATACGAGTGCAATCCAAAACCAACTGGAATATGTTTGACCCAGACGTTCTGGAATGGGTATTAAAAGGCACCCTCACCCTGAACCTGTTAAAAGAATTCTTACAACTGCGCCTAGCAATTGAACCTGAAGCCAGCGCCCTCGCCGCCGAAAATCAAAACCTTGAGCTCATCAGTCGCATCTCTCTGGCGCTCAAGCGCATGAAAGCGGCCGATGCAGGCTTAGACGATTCACTGGAAGCCGACATTGAGTTCCACATGTCGATCCTAATGGCCAGCGACAACCCCTTTTACCAGCAATTACGCAACTTCATAGATACGGCGTTAAGGGTCAGCATCCGCTTTACCAACCGCATTAAAGGTGTTCAAACCGCCGACTATAGCGCCCACAAAGATGTCTATGACGCAATTGTTTTAGGGGATACCGAGGCGGCTCGCAGCGCTTCACGCCACCTACAATCGGAAGCGCTGGAACTGATCAAAAACGAGATGGACAAATAGGGCTGCGCGCCCCACTAACAGACTGCCCTCTCCCTTCTCTTTTCGCGCACATTCGCTCTGGAAGCGCTTGCTATTAAGCAATCTTATTTGTAATATAAATACGATGTTTCGATAATGTAAATCATTGCGGGCCCTGAACGAAGGGCCGCTATAAGGTAAGTCATGTCTATTTGTAACTACAGCGATTTAAACGGCGCCTCCGTATTTATCACCGGCGGCGGCTCTGGAATTGGCGCGGCCTTTGTAAAAGCCTTTATTAGGCAAGGCGCTAAGGTGTCGTTTGTATCCCTAGATGCCGATAATGCCAACAGCCTTTGTGATTCAATCGAGCAAGAATTGGGACAGCGTCCCTTTTTTCAACAATGTGATATCAGCGACGTTGGAAAACTCATGACCTGCCTTGCCACTGTAGAGCAACACCAAGGCCCTGTAGATGTCCTCATCAACAACGCGGCCCGAGATACTCGCCACACGCTAGAAGAGTTGAGCCCCGAACAGTGGGACAACTCGCTTAACACCAATCTGCGCCCACATTTCTTTACCGCGCAAGCCGTAGTTAAGGGCATGAAAAATCTAGGTTATGGCAGTATCATCAATGTGGGCTCTAACTCGTCCATGTTAGGTCTATCCGGCTATCCGGCTTATGTTGCCGCCAAAGCAGGCATCATTGGCCTGAGTAAAGCTCTCGCTCGAGAATTAGGGCCCAGTAATATTCGTGTAAACTCGCTGATTCCTGGCTGGGTAATGACCGAGCGCCAAAAAGAACTTTGGGTTACCCCAGAAGCCTTAGAAGAATGTCTCGCTCAGCAGTGTTTAAAAACGACCATTTCCGAAGAAGACTGTGCAAATTCTGCGCTGTTTCTAGCCTCAAAAGCCTCCGCCATGATCACTGGGCAAGCCTTGGTGGTTGACGCCGGGCGCGCTTAATGAAAATTGTAGCGGTTGATTGGGGTTCCACTGCGCTGCGTGCGTGGCTCATCAGCGAGACAGGTGAAATTCTCGCTCAGCACAGCAGCGACCAAGGTGTATTCAGCCTTGAGCCCAGCGCCTTTGAAAACACCCTGCTAGAAGCCTGTGGGGAATGGTTAGCCGACGCTCCTGATACGCCCATTATTATGGCTGGCATGATAGGCAGCCGCAGTGGCTGGCAAGAAACTGCCTACCAGGCATGCCCAGTAAAAGCCGAAACTTTGGGGCTTAATCTCTTAGCCATTAGCAATGCGCGCAAACTTAATCTCTTTGTTATTCCCGGCGTTAAAACCAATAGCCCCAGTGGTTCAGCCGATGTTATGCGCGGCGAAGAAGTTCAGATTATCGGAGCCCTCACGGCTCTACATGGCTTGCCAGATAACAATGCCTTAATATGTTTACCTGGAACTCACAGTAAATGGGCGCAGACACATCAGCAAGAAATCACCACTTTCTCCACCTTTTTTACCGGCGAAATGTTTTCCTTGCTCGGAGAGTTTAGCTCTATAGGAGCCATTATGAACGGTGACGAGTTTGACCAAGCCTCGTTCCGTGAAGGTCTAACTTACAGCCAGCAAGCCGGCGGTTTTCTTCACCACATTTTCTCTGCGCGAGCGCGTTTGTTGACAGGCACCTGGTCGGGCGGCTCATTAAGCGCATACTTATCGGGTATCGCCATTGGTCATGAATTCCAAGGCGCAAAAACCTTGTACCCAAATGAATCAACACTCTGCTTGATTGGCAACTCGCACCTGCAAGCGCTCTATCAAATCGCGGCGAGTGAATTTGGATTCAAAGCGCAGTCCCTCGACGCTGCCGACGCCATCATTCAAGGTATCTTGCGCATTGCCCAACCCCATTTGAACACTCAAGTTTTGAACCAGCCAATTTCGAACAAGCAATGAGATCAACATGCTAGATAAATATTTGTCCGACACCCCCCTCGTCGCAATTTTACGAGGTGTATCACCTGAAGAAGTTGTCGCCATTACCGGTCAGCTCATCGAGTGCGGTTACACCATTATTGAAGTGCCTTTGACCTCTCCAGACGCGCTGAAATCCATCGCCTTAATTGCCGAAGAATTTGGCGGCCAGGCCCTTATTGGTGCAGGTACTGTCACTCAAGTTAATCAAGTGACCCAAGTATTTGAGGCGGGCGGAGAATTGGTTTTTTCACCCAACTGCGACCTTGATGTTATTCGTAAAACGAAAGAACTAAGCATGGTGTCCATGCCCGGTTGCTGTACGCCAAGTGAGGCATTTAGCGCAATGCATGCAGGCGCAGACGCACTGAAGTTTTTCCCCGCAGACCTAGTAACACCTTCGGCTATAAAAGCCATGCGAGCCGTTTTACCCACCATCCCCATGCTTGCGGTTGGCGGAATCAATAATGACAACATGCAAGATTATTTGACCGCGGGAGCCACAGGCTTTGGCATCGGCTCATCGCTGTATAAAGCAGGCAAGTCACCTGAAGCGATAGTCGCCGACGCAAAAAAAATACTGAATGCGTTTCATAACGCCAAAGAAAACTCGTCAATACTGAGCCCATAATGGACAAAATAAAAAAAACACTGCGCAGCAGAGAATGGTTTAACAACCCTAGTGACCCAGGTATGACTGCACTCTACCTTGAGCGCTATCTAAATTACGGCCTCACCCAGGAAGAGCTGCAATCAGACCGCCCAATTATTGGCATCGCCCAAACAGGATCAGACCTAGTACCTTGCAACCGCATCCATGTTGAATTGGCCGAGCGTGTTAAACAGGGCATTCGGGATGCCGGTGGTATTCCTATGGAATTTCCGGTGCACCCAGTACAAGAAACAGGCCGTCGCCCCACCGCTGCACTCGACAGAAATCTGCAGTGTCTTTCGCTCATTGAGGTTTTACACGGTTATCCACTCGATGGCGTAGTGCTTACTACTGGCTGCGACAAAACTACTCCGGCACTCATTATGGGCGCGGCGAGTACCAATTTGCCCGCTATTGCGCTGTCAGGTGGCCCCATGCTCAATGGCGATTATCTTGGCCAGTGCGTGGGTTCCGGCACCGTTATTTGGGAAGCCCGCGCACAGTTGAGCAAGGGGGAAATTACCACGGAAGAATTTATGGCGCGTGCCGCCGGTTCGGCCCCCTCCGCAGGTCATTGCAATACAATGGGCACGGCACTCTCCATGAATTGCCTCGCAGAATCACTGGGCATGATGCTACCTGGCTGCGCTTCTATTCCCGCGCCTTATCGCGAAAGAGCACAAATGGCCTACCACACAGGTAAACGTATTGTAGATATGGTGTGGGAAGATCTAACACCCGCAAAAATCATCACCCGCGAGGCCTTAGAAAATGCCATTGTGATGTGCTCTGCGATTGGCGGCTCCACCAATGCCCCCATTCATATCAACGCTATTGCCGCACACGCGGGTGTAGAGCTCACCCTAGAAGATTGGCAGCGCTGCGGGCAAAAAATTCCTCAACTGGTGAATTGTAAGCCCGTTGGAGAATTCCTTAGTGAAGAATTCCATCGCGCAGGCGGTGTACCAGCAACTATAGCCGAATTAGTAAAAGCCAATTTAATTCATGTGGACGCCATGACCGTAAGTGGCCGTAGCATTGGCGAGAATTGCGCCAATTCGCGCGTGATAGACTCCAGGGTAATTAAAACCACCAAAGACCCTATTGCCCCTGAAGCCGGCTTGATGGTGCTGTCTGGAAACCTGTTTGATTCAGCGGTGATGAAAGTTTCAGCCGTAAACGAAGAGTTCCAAGCACGCTATCTGTCCAACCCCGAAGACCCCAATGCTTTTGTAGGGCGAGCGGTGGTGTTTGATGGACCGGAACATTATCATGCCGAAATCGACAACCCAGAGTTAGGTATTGACGAGCACTGTATTTTGGTCATTAGAGGGGTTGGACCAAAAGGCTATCCAGGCTCAGCGGAGGTAGTGAACATGCAACCTCCAGCCTACCTGCTCAACAAAAACATCAATTCACTGCCGACGTTGGGCGACGGGCGCCAGAGTGGTACTTCGGGCTCTCCGTCTATTCTCAATGCCTCCCCGGAGGCCGCCGACGGAGGTGGTCTGGCGTATTTGAAGTCAGGGGACTCTGTGCGCATCGACCTAAATACGCGCTCAGTAATGGCGCTGGTCGACCCTGCCGAGTGGGCAGAACGAAAAGATACCATGACCTTTGATATGGTTGAAAACCAAACATGGTGGCAGGAAATTTACCGTGAAAATGTTTCAAATATGGACACCGGAGCGGTATTCCACGGCATGACAAAGTACAAAGACATCATCGCAAAAACCCCTAGGCATTCGCACTAGGGTATTAAGCAAACCTGCGAGCCAAAACGACTCGCAGGTTTGCTATAAATGAACAAACAACCTTCGCCTCTAAAATTTCACAGACATTTCCTATGAAAACAGGCAATATACGCGTTTTTTAAGCGGGCCCCTGAAGGAAAACATCATGTCTACCGAACAAACTCTACTGCAACGCTGCGATGCCAAATGCGAACTGTGTGCACAAGACACGCCACTGTCTCCATTAGAAGTGAGCCCCAGCGACGGCAGTGCTGATCAATGCGTGATGATTTGTGAAACCTGCAGCGGTCAAATTGCGCAAACTTCTACGGTAGACGCCAACCACTGGCGCTGTTTAAACGACAGTATGTGGAGCCCTGTCGCAGCGGTCCAAGTAATGGCTTGGCGCCAGCTAAACGCATTGGCAAAAACTGGTGAGACTTGGGCACAAGACCAGCTCGACATGATGTACCTAGAAGACGACGTGAAAACCTGGGCCGAGACAGGTATCAGCGATGAAGATGACGACCAAGAACCCACCCGCGACAGCAATGGTGCTCAACTTCACGCAGGCGACAATGTTACATTGATTAAAGATCTCGCCGTTAAGGGCGCGGGCTTTACCGCTAAGCGCGGTACGGCCGTACGCAATATCTCTTTGACTAACAACCCAGAACATATTGAAGGCCGAGTGAATGGCGTTAAAATTGTGCTGCTGAGTTGTTATTTAAAGAAAGCCTAAATATTTTGCCAACTCCTAGGCCGAAGCCTAGGAGAGTTCTAAAAGTACTGGGCAGTGATCAGACCCCAAGACATCGTTGAGTATATCGACGCTCTTAATCGCAGGCAGCAAGGTTTCAGAAGCCAAGAAATAATCGAGACGCCAACCTACGTTTTTTTGCCGCGCGCCAGCACGATAGCTCCACCAACTGTATTTAACTGTATCTGGATTAACATGGCGAAAGGTATCTACAAAGCCCGAAGCCACCAGATTATCCAAACCATCGATTTCTCTCTGAGTAAAACCCGCGCTTTTATTATAATTTGGTTTAGGTCGCGCCAAATCAATGTCTTTATGGGCTACATTCAGGTCACCACATATCACCACAGGCTTTTCACTTTCTAACTCTTTTAAATAATTCAGGAAGTCTTTATCCCATTGCTGGCGATATTCAAGCCTTTTTAATTCGCTACCAGAATTAGGGGTGTATACGGTAACCACGAAGTACTTTGCAAATTCTACGGCAATCACACGCCCTTCCTGATCGTGCTCTTCAATGCCCATATCAAGCCGCACCGACATGGCCTTCTTTTTACTCAATACCGCGGTACTTGAATAACCTTTCTTCACCGCTGAGTTTGTGTAAATATGGTACCCATCCACTTCGGCTAAAGCCTCAAGCACCTGTTCATCTTGAGCCTTGGTTTCCTGCAGGCACAAAACATCGGGCTGCATAACTTCGAGTGAACCCAAGAAATCTTTTTTCATTACCGCGCGAACACCGTTCACGTTCCAAGATATAAGCCGCATAGTTTTGTCTACTGTTTAATGTAAATATAATTTTCAAGTAAGTTTGCGCGCTAGTGTAAACCCAGCGGCGGGAACGAATCAAACGCCCCCTTTTAAACGCTCAAATACATAGCCTCCCGCCACTTGTTCCGCGTTAAGGGCTAGATCGCCCCCTAGTAAACCCACGGTTTTACGCCTAGCGATCTTCGACATCGCCGCCATAAAACACTCCAAATTCCCATATTGAACACGCCACACTACTAGAAAGCACTGCCCCCCACAAATGGTCAATCTCACTCCTAGCGCTCATTTTTGTAAAATCATCTCCCCAAATTCACGTTCGTGGTTATAATAGCGGCTCTTCTTTACTTGATTGTGCAATGAGGTGATTGTGAAGCTGTCAGCCTTCGGGAAAAAGTTTGCGGGTGAATCTGGCATAGTTGAATTGATGGATGATCTGGGCACTGCCCTGAATGAAAACCCTGACATGATTTTTATGGGGGGCGGCAACCCTGGGCGGCTACCTGAGGTGGAGGCCATCTTCCAAAAACGCCTAGAACATATAATGGCCGATTCCAGTCAGCGCCACAGTTTGTTTGGCATCTACCAATCACCGCAGGGTGATGCTGAATTTCGCACACAAATTGCCGATTTTCTGAAGAAACAATTTGGCTGGAAGCTCAGCGCTAATAACATTGCGATTTCAAACGGCAGCCAATCGGCGTTTTTTGTCCTCTATAATATGCTGGCTGGAGCCATGCCAGATGGCAGCCACCGCTCCATTCATTTGCCTCTAGCGCCTGAATACCTAGGGTATGGCGACATTGGGCTAACAGATAACTTTTTTACCGCTACTCGGCCCAGTATTGAGCTGTTCGACAATCACCTATTTAAATATCACATAGACTTTTCTCAGCTGAGCATTAACGAACAAACCGCCGCGCTTTGCGTCTCCCGCCCCACCAACCCAACGGGTAACGTGTTAACCGACGATGAAATCGCTCATCTTGATGAATTGGCACAAAAGAAAGGCATTCCGCTGATTATTGACGGCGCTTACGGCCTGCCGTTTCCCAACATTTTGTTTAACGACGCCAAACCTCACTGGAATGAAAACACCATTCTTGCTCTGAGCTTATCGAAACTTGGCCTTCCAGGTGCCCGCACGGGTATTGTTGTCGCCAAGGAAGAGATCATTCAGGCTTATACCAGCGCCAACACTATTGTGAGTTTGGCCTGTGGTAATTTGGGGCCAGCACTGGCAAAAGAACTATTCAAAACCGGAGAGATACTCTCCATCACTAGAGACTATGTCACGCCATTTTATCGCGAGCGTTCACAGCAAACTGTGCGCTGGTTTCAAAAGCAATTAGGCGACCTGCCCTACCATATCCACAAACCCGAGGGCGCAATTTTCTTATGGCTGTGGTTTGAAGGCTTGCCTATCAGCAGCCAAGCACTCTACGAACGCCTAAAAAAGCGGGGTGTATTAATTGTTCCGGGGCAAAACTTCTTTGTCGGCATGGATGATGACTGGGCCCACAAAAACGAATGCATTCGTGTCTCTTACGCCCAAGACGAAGATACCGTTCAACGAGGTGTCAAGATAATCAGTGAGGAAGTCGCCAAGGCCTACGCTGAAGCTTAAGCTCCATTAATTTTGTGTGTATTGACGACGAAGCAATTCCAAATCACCGCGAGCCTGTATTAACGCAAACTCTTCTCTTAGTAGTTCCACATAGGGCACTAAGGCACCCTTTTTAGATATTTGAATCCACGGCGTTCGCTCGGCAACCACAAAGGGAGTACCAAACAAATCGTTGCTCAGATTACTCTTTGCAGCCGCGGCTAAAATTGGCTCCATGGGGCCTATAATGGCGTCCACCCGACCACCTAACAACATCTTCACACCCTGTAGGAAGTTTGTTGTGCGATATTTCTGAATGTTAGGATTGTTGTCGATTTGCTCACTAAAACTGCCACCTCGAAGATAAGCTATACGCTTATTCTCTAGGCTTTGTATCGAATCAAACGAAGACCCTTTCAAGCCCACCACTACGGTTTTCAAAGTTGGTAGAGGTGCGACGTAAACAACGTAGTCGTTCAACTCAGAGTACTTGAACATTATGGACAAATCAGCTCGGCCAGACTTTAGACCACTTCTAATTCTTGTATAAGGTGCGACGGTGTTACTGGCGTCCAATCCCACGGCTGCGGCGAGTTTGTTAGCCAAATCGTAGTATATGCCGCTGGCCACACGGTCATTAAGTATTCCGTATGGGGGAAAGCCGATCGTCCGAATTTCAATTTTGAGGGGATCTAGGCTAAAGGCGCTGCTCGAGATGCCTAGCAAGAGCAAAAGCACTAATTTGTGAAGATAAATTGGCATAATACTCGCTAGTGGATGAACTGTTCAGGTCTCAACTAGCAAGTATATCTCAAGGATAGCGCAACACAATGCTCCAAGGTCCCTAAATCAAAACGTTGGGACCCAAAATTGGGACCCAACGACGCTGTGAACGAGGACTAGAAGTTATAGTTCACACCAACGCTTGTGTGGTAGAGATAGTCTTCATCTACGATTGAGCTGTCTTTAATACCGTCGCCCAAGGCCACTACGCCGCCTGAAACATTTACATCCCAGTGCTCGCTTAATTCATAGCGCCCCCGCACGCCCGCGAATACATTCAGTACCGAGTCGGCCTCATAAGCCTCACGAAGGCTGGTTGCTTCGGCCTGGCTTACACCAAAAAGGTGATTAGCTTTATCTTCGCCCATCCAAGCCATGCCAACAACAGGGTTCACATACCAATCGCCCATACGCAAATCAAAGGTGTAGCTAGCCGAAGCGGTGACACCGTTGTATTTGTTACCTAGATCAGTGGCCATGGTAAAGTGAAAGCGCCCAAGGTCTGTGGTGTGGTTGACATAATAGCCACCTTCCACAGTATATTTTCGTTCAATCAGACCTGCTAGCTTGGCGTTCTTACGATATTCACTCTCATCACCGAGAAAGCTGCCACTAGGCGTCAGCAGCAAACCGTAACTGAATTCACCTTTTTGTCCCAAGGCTAAGTTAAAGGTACCGTCTTTGACAAAAAACCGCTCGCCATTATATTCGATATTTGGGTATATGAACCCTTCATTATCTTCTCCGGCATAAGCATTATTACTAGTTCCCACCGCGCCACCCACAACCCACTTACTGTCGCTGTCACCCGGCCCAATCGCGTCACTCGCGAGGGTATTCATTGCAACAAAACTACCTAGAAAAGAAAGTGCCATTGTTGATATTGATGTTTTCATAAAAAATTTCTCGCATTGTAGTAATTTGAAAATTTAATTTCGATATTTCTATTAGAGGCCAAATAAACGAGCTTCAAAATCCTCAGCATCAATCTTCTCAGACAGAGTGACAGGAGCCGTCTCATGAACAGAGCAAGCCTGTGAAAAAAGTACAAGAAGAGTGAGTAGAATAAAGAAAGAATGTTTCATGGCCGCCCCAATAGATTCACGTTGTTTGTAAGTACGACGCTACTATAAGGGCAAGGCCTGAATGAAAACTGAATGCAAAATTAACTGAACATTAACACGATTTTTTATGAGACTTTACTGAACTGCAGCCTCGTGACACGCCACCTCAGTGGTCCAGGGGCTATAAAATACCAAAAACTCTATTCCGGGAATAATCACTTGAGCCAACCAATTATAAAAAGTGTGTTCGGTAGTTATTTCCGTCCACGCTTTATCACCGCAAATTGACTGGGTATTCAAGGGCCTACTAATTTCAACCATGCCATTTAAGGTGGTGTGATGCCAGCGGGTTTCGGTATTCTTTGGTTCCTCTTGCTCAACTTGAACAAAGGTAATGGTACTGCAACCCAAACCGAGATACATAAACCCCAAGAGCAAGGCAAAACGAAGCGTTCTAAAATTATTCATCTTCACACCAAACCTTAGCCGTTCTAGGCGCATAGAAGAACAAAGTCATCATGCCAATCACATAATCTGAGGAAGTCATCACTGTTTGCATCTGGCTGACGTCTGCACCATCACACACTTCATTAACATCTACCTTATGCTCTCCTTTTAAACCAAAAAAGTAGAAAGGTTTACTGTCCATGTAGGTGGGTTCAGAGTTGTCTTTGTCAGCTTCGTCCTGGCGAATTGTGACACTGGAGCACGCCGCTAGATTAATGATTAAAAATAGACTCAGGGTAATTTTCATACCTGAGGAAGCCCAACTGGAATTCATTTTTAATAGGTCCTTTTAAAATTATCGAATGGGTAATTCAAGCGTAAACAACGCGCCACCGGAAGCCGACTCGCCTACCGTTACAAGGCCTTGATAGCTCGCGATGATATCAGCGACAATGGCCAAACCAAAGCCCTGCCCCGCATGGGTAGAATCTAAGCGCACCCCGCGCCTAAGGATCTCACCACGCTTTGCTAATGGCACTCCTGCGCCATCGTCTTCAATGGTTATACGTACACTCGCTTGGCCACTGCCCAAGGCCACAACCGTCGCCCGAGTCATAACCTTGCGTGCGCAATACTTATAGGCATTGTCGAGTACATTACCCAATATCTCGGCCAAGTCGCCTTCATCTGCAAACACTTGAATATCGTCGTCGATCTCCAGCTCAGCAACAACCTGCTTGTGGGCGTAGACCTTGTCTAGCGCGTCGAGCGTAGTGAGCACCTCCGGCGCAAGAGGAATAGCAACAAAACTTATATTTTGCCCTGCCGAGACGGCCTGCCGCAGCTGATAGTCAATGATGCCTCGCATCTTATCCACCTGCTGATTCAAACGACCAAGCAATGCCTGAGGGTCCGTAGCCAAATGCCCTTCCGTAACATCCTGCTCCAGTCCTTTTAATACCGACAAAGGGGTTTTTAAACTGTGTGACAAATCGGCCATTCGGTCGCGATATTTCTCTCGCTGCCGCCGCTCATTATCAATCAATAAATTCACATTGCTGACCAGGCCCCGCAACTCGGAAGGATAACGACCCGACAGCGAACGGGATTCACCCTGCCCCATAGCGTCCACCTCGGCCTCCAGTGTACGCACCGGCATTAAACCCCAGCGCAAAATGATGGCTTGCAAGGCCAACAGCACACCCCCAACCAACAACAGTGCCAGAAGCATGGCCGAGCGATACTCTTGAAGATCACTTTGATAATATTCCATGTCTTCCATAACCGTAAAAATGAACGCAGACTTACCACCCCGATCATCAGGCCAAAGCGTGCTGTAACTCGACACATAATATTGATTGCCTAAACGGTCTTCCGCGTGCCCGAACAACCATTCACCATCGTCAGGGATAGGCAACGAGAAGCGCAAAGTGCTCGCCGACACACTCCGCCAATATTCCTCACCCTTACCGCCGGTCACTATTCCCAACAGCGGTTTATCTGCAGAGTTAAACCGAGGTTCCGCCAATACCGCCGGCAGCTCCATTTTGCCGTCTTCATTTTCAGCGACCGTAATCAGAGAGTAAGTGTGTAATCGTAATTTCTCTCGCACAATATTTTCGAGACTCGCGGAAAAAGCCCGATCTAACAGCAGTGCCGCTCCCCCTAGAAACAGACTGATAACAATGCTCGCCGACAAAAACAGACGGCGTGTTAAAGAGGACTGAACCACCCTCAGATATTTCCGCTCACGAAACGATAACCTCGCCCTCGCAGCGTCTCAATAGGTCGGTAATCGTCCCGAACCCCCAGCTTTTTTCGCAGACGTGCAACAATCACCTCCACCACATTACTATCGCGGTCCTCTTGATCATCGTATAAACGATCGATCAGCATCGTGCGGGTGACGATCTTTCCCGGGTGCATCAGAAAATGCTCCAAGACCTTAAACTCAAACGCCGTCAGATCCATCTCCTGATCGTGTAAATAAATCACATGATTTCTGGTATCCAGGGCCAAAGGCCCCAGCTCCAAACGCGTGCTAGTGCGCCCGTGCGCACGCCGCAACAGAGCATTTACCCGAGCGAGAAGCTCCTCAGGCTGAAAAGGCTTCGTTAAATAATCATCTGCGCCAGCATCAAGCCCCTCCACCTTCGACTTCCAAGTACTTCGCGCAGTTAAGACCAAAATAGGAAATTCTCGCCGCCCCTGCCGAAGCTTCTCAATCAGCTCCAGGCCATCCATTTTTGGCAAACCGAGGTCCACAACAGCCAAGTCAATTTCATATTCCCCTGCGTAAAACAAAGCCTCCATACCATCACTGGCCACATTCACCTGAAACTCCCGCCGTTCAAACAAAGCCTGTAGCTGCTGCTGAATTTCCAAATCATCCTCAACCAACAAAATTCGCATGGCCTTAAGGTTCCTTGTGCCGTTTTATCAAAGGAATACGCTCGCCACTGCGAGCATTTAAATACAACTTATGAATTTCACCCGAATTTGAAATAAGCTTCACCCGGTATTGCAAAGGCTGCTTCTGAAGCAGCTTAATTCGCAGCACCTGCCCTGGAACCAAAGCCTGAGCCAACTTTGCAATAGCCGCCTCATCCATCAAATCTCCCGAACTGGGCACAACCTCAGCCGTAGAAGGAACCACCTGAACCACCGTCGGCTTCTCAGGCCCCGGCCCATGAATCTTCTCTTGAACCCGCTGCTCCATCCAAGTTGTCATAGGCTTCACCAAGCCCTCAAGCCAGCGTGTTGAAGGCTTAATTTTTTTCTCCAGCCAGATAGTCTCCCCCTCCCGAACTTCAGACGAAGCCTCAGCGTCAGCGTTAGACGTGCTCACAGCATCATTCGCCAACGAGTCAAGCGACCCGCCGATGAGTAAAAAGCACAAAAGAAAATTCAGGAAAAAAGACAAAAGCCTACCCATTAAATACAACAATTCGCCAGCATAGCCCAACAAAATGAACCCTGCATTAACCACAACAACCCAAACCGCCCCAGCCTAGAGCAGCGAAAAATCATCCGCGTCCAAATTTGCCGGAAACTTCTCCCGAAAACGCCGCAGCTCCTGCGCGCTCAACACCGCTGTAAACGCCCCCTCCCTATCCAGAGGTTCCACCAGAGCCCGCCCCTGCGCATCCAAAACAACACTGTCCCCAGAATAAGCGTAACCATTACCGTCCACACCCACCCGGTTCACCCCCACCACACAACTCAAATTCTCCATCGCCCGCGCCAACAGCAGCGTACGCCAAGGAAACGCCCGCGCCGCCGGCCAATTTGCCACAAACAACAACAAATCATAATCATCCCGGTTGCGGCACCAGACAGGAAAGCGCAAGTCATAGCAAATCAAAGGGCAGCAGCGCCAGCCCTTAAGCTCCACCACAAGCCGCTCACCCCCCGCCACATAACGCTCATGCTCACCAGCCATGCGAAACAAATGGCGTTTATCATAAAACTCAAAAGATCCATCAGGCCGCATCCACACCAAGCGATTCACCACCCCCTGCAGTGCTCGAACCCCATAACTTCCCACAACAACCGCCCCAGACACCGCCGCCATCTCCCGCATCCAGGCAAGAGTAGGTCCCTCAGCCTCCTCAGCCACCTTCTCAGAGTCCATAGAAAACCCCGCCGTAAACATCTCCGGCAGCACCACAAGATCACTAGGCGTCTGCAGAGTCAAAATCGCCGACCCAAAAGCCTCACGATTAGCCACCGCGTCTTGCCAGACAAGCGCCTGCTGCAAAACAGTGACCGTCAAATCCTCAACAGGTAGCCCCCGCATAAAACCCCCAACAAATTAAAAATACAAATTCCAGTCGACCGAGCACCAAGACAGCATATCAAAAGATCAAAGTGGCACATTAAAAAAAGGGGGGGGGTGAGCACAGAATTAAGGATAGGCAGTGCCTGCTCCGCCGCGCCCATTCAGAACGCGTGTCTCGCTTTACCCCTCTGACCAACGTCATTGAGCGAGGACTGTCTGAGCGTCTCCTTGCGAGTTCCGCAGCGGGTTGGTCAGAGGGGTAAAGCGAGCGTTCGGGCGTGGTGGAGCGGGCACTGCCTATCCTGGCGCGCTGGCACTGCTTTTCTTAGCCGCACTAGCACCGTCTATCCTTTGCGTACTAGCGCCTCGACCCTATCCCTCAGCAATCCCATCCAAAGCCTTCGTCAAATGCGCCAAAGTCCGCTCAACATTATGCAACTTATCCAGCCCAAACAGCCCCAACCTAAACGTCTGAAAATCCTCAGGTTCATTACATTGCAGAGGCACCCCAGCCGCAATTTGCATCCCTTGGGCCACAAACTTAGCCCCAGACTTAAACCCGCCATCGTTCGTATAACTCACCACAACCCCCGGCGCCTGAAACCCCGGTGCCGCCACACTCACAAAACCGCGGGCAACCAGCAGCTCACGTACCCGTCCACCCAGCTCAAGCGCCTCCTCCCGAACCTTCTCAAACCCGTAGGCCTCAGTTTCCTTCATCGTATCTCGGAACACCATCAGAGCATCAGTAGGCATAGTTGCATGGTAAGCGTGCCCACCGTTCTCATAAGCCTCCATAATTTGCAGCCACTTACGCAAATCGCAGGCAAAACTCGTGCTTGTAGTGTGCTCAATGCGCTCACGGGCCGTCTCGCCCAGCATCACCAGAGCAGCACAAGGCGAAGCACTCCAGCCCTTCTGAGGCGCACTAATAAGAATATCAACGCCGCAGGCTTTCATATCCACCCAGAGTGTTCCAGAAGCAATACAATCCAGAACAAACATTCCGCCCACCGAGTGCACCGCATCGGCCACCGCACGCAAATAATCATCAGGTAGCAACATGCCCGAAGCCGTCTCTACATGGGGCGCAAAAACCAAATTGGGCTTCTCAGCTTTAATTCGCGCCACAACGTCCTCAATGGCCGCCGGCGCAAAAGAAACCGCCGAGCCTGCACTGATTGGCTGGGCTTCCATAACGATCGACTCAGAGGCAATATCACCCGCCTCCAAAATCTGACTCCAGCGAAAACTGAACCAACCATTGCGAATGATCAAACACTTTTGATTCGTCGCAAATTGACGGGCCACAGCCTCCATCCCGTAAGTACCCCCACCTGGCACAACCGCCACTGCTTGAGCAGCATAAACCTGCTTCAGAGTGGTAGAAATATCATTCATTGCCCCTTGAAAGGACTGAGACATATGGTTTAGTGAGCGGTCGGTAAACACCACCGAATATTCCAGCAGCCCATTGGGATCAACATCGGGTAACAATCCAGGCATAGTAAAACTCTCTTATTGAAGGGTGACAATTTGAAGGAGACAGAGGATAACACTTAGCGACAGCGGGTTCAGTACTCAGGCTTATCCTTTTCATCAATTTTCCAGGCATCGCCTATGGCCACATTGTCATCTGTCTCCGTTTCAATGTCCCAAGAATAACGACGCGCAGGGGGAAGATCCCAGGACCTAAACAAATAGGCGCTGAGCAGACCACCCAGAGCACCAAAACCATGATACTCAAAGGAAATATCTGGCTCACTGGGGAAGACCGACAAGAGCATGCCGCCGTACATAAAAAACGCAATCATCAACAGTGCAATAGAACGCTTGTCGCGTCGCAATATTCCGCTCAAAAACAAAAAGAAGAACATGCCATGGGTAAGGCCGCTAGCGCCAAAATGAAAACTCTCGCGAGCAAAAAACCACACACCGAGACCAGACACCAGCCAGATAATAAGCAGAGACAGATAACGCGCACGCGGGTAGCCATACAGCAAGGCGCTACCCAGCAACAACAACGGTAAGCTATTGGAAATTAAGTGACTGAATGAACCGTGAATTATGGGTGCAGAGAGAATGCCACTAAGATGGCTTAGCTCGCGGGGATAAACCCCAAAAGCATGCAGCGACACACCTGACAAAAACTCGCCAATCTTGATCAGCCAAAGAAGCGCCACAAACAATGCCGTAATGCGAATACTATTGTATAAACGAGAATCTTTTACCATAAACCCTTACATGTGGGTGCTGGTCACAAATTTAAAGGAGAAGCGTGCTAATATCTGCTCTTAACCAGACACGAGCTTACGCGATAATGTTTTCAACACAGCTTGCCAAGATGTTCTCTTACTTTGAACAACAAATTGACCCATTTCCTCCGAAATCTCCCGCGCAGCCCCCCAAAGGCCTGTATGAGTTCTGCCGACACTACACCTTAGGCCTAGAGAAGCACTTAGTACTCCTAGGGATTCTCACCGCCTGCACAGCAGTAGGCGAAGCTTTACTCTACGCCATCCTGGGAAAAATTGTTGATTGGTTAGCCACCAGCGACCCCGCCACTTTTTTTCTTGATCAGTGGCCAATGTTATTGGGCATGTCCATTTTTGTGCTGCTGTTTATGCCCATAGCGGTCACGCTGCAATCACTCGTAGTACATCAAACACTAGTGGCCAATTTTCCCATGTCGGTGCGCTGGCTATCGCACCGTTACGTACTAGACCAAAGCTACAGCTTTTTTCAAAACGAATTCAGCGGCCGAATTGCCACCAAGGTAATGCAAACGGCACTTGCGGTGCGAGAAACCGTGATGACCCTTCTAGAGGTAATGTTATTTGTCACCATTTATATGGTGACCTCCGTTATTTTGGTCGCCAGTGCCGACCTTCGGCTGACACTGCCGGTGCTAGTGTGGCTGGTGGTTTATATCCTCCTACTCAAGTACTTCCTGCCTCGCCTAAAAAGTATTTCCACGCGACAAGCCGATGCTCGCTCAATGATGACGGGGCGCATCGTAGATAGCTATTCTAATATCATGACCTTAAAGCTATTTTCACACTCCCGCCGTGAATCGAATTATGTCAAAGAAGGCATGAGCGAATTTCTGGAAACCGTGCACCCACAGATGCGCTTAGTTACTCTACTAAATTCCGCGCTCTGGGTTATCAACATGCTCTTAGTATTTGTTACCGGTGGGCTCGGCATCTACCTATGGACCCATAGCGCTATCAGTCCTGGCGCCATTGCTATTGCCATGAGCTTAGCCATCCGACTGACTGGAATGTCACACTGGATAATGTGGGAAGTTGGTAAACTTTTTGAAAACATCGGCACCGTGCAAGATGGTATAAATACTATCGCCCTGCCTCATACCATAAGGGACAGCGAAGGTGCTGAAGCACTTCATGTGAGTAAAGGCGAAATCATTTTTGAGCAAGTCGATTTCACATACGACACACAGAGCAATAAGGGCGAAAAAGTATTTAATCGCTTAGATCTGAACATTGGCTCTGGAGAAAAAGTGGGCATTGTAGGCCGATCGGGTGCTGGCAAGTCTTCCCTAGTAAATTTGCTATTACGCTTCTACGACATTCAATCAGGCAAGATCACTATTGATGGCCAAAACATTTGCGCCGTAAACCAGGACAGCCTTCGGGCTCATATCGGCGTGGTAACGCAAGACACCTCTTTGCTTCATCGATCCGTGCGGGAAAATATTTTGTTTGGTCGACCCAACGCTAACGAAGACCAAATGCTAAACGCCACTCGTGCGGCTCAAGCGCACGAATTCATTCAGACCTTAAGTGATGACGATGGCAAGCACGGCTACGATGCCAAGGTTGGTGAACGCGGAGTGAAACTCTCGGGTGGCCAACGGCAGCGAGTCGCCATTGCACGGGTTTTGCTGAAAGACGCCCCGATTTTAATTCTCGACGAAGCGACCTCTGCGCTAGATTCAGAAGTGGAAGCTGGCATTCAGGAAAATTTGTATAAACTCATGTCAGGTAAAACCGTGATAGCTATTGCTCATCGACTGTCTACCATTGCCGCAATGGATCGCTTAATTGTCTTAGACGAGGGGCAAATAATTGAACAAGGCAGCCACAAGGAACTGCTGGCTCAAAATGGCGTATATGCCAATTTGTGGGCACATCAGTCTGGTGGGTTTTTGGGTGAAGATTAAACTTAGAGTTACGAAAAAATCACAGTGGCCTCGAGGTCAGCTCTCAATACTCATCTACGGCTACCAGAGCTAGCCACTTTCAGATGCGCCCCAGCTTCCGCGTAAACTAACAGCCTTCAATCACACAGCTAATACCCTGCCATTCACTGCGGTGATGAAGGCCGGCAGAGTATTTTACTTTCTTTTTTCACCCGCAATTTGTCGTAGAACATTCCTGCAAATGAGTTTACTCTGTTCGCAAACTCACCCACAAAATTTTGGAGACACCCTATGGCCACCGGCCTGCAAATGCAATCAACGCTATTAGAAAACGGAACACTTCAAGTGGCTCTAGCCGAACTGGACGTACCCACACCTAAGGAACATGAAGTTGTGGTTCGCGTAGAAGCCGCCCCCATAAATCCATCTGATCTTGGCGTCTTATTTGGGCCTGCCGACATCAGTGCTGCAAGCTCAACAGGCGAAGGCGCGAGCACCACCCTGTCGGCACCAGTTGCACCGGCATTAATGGCTCGCTTTGGCGCCCGTGTTGGCCAAGCGCTTACAGTAGGTAATGAAGGCGCTGGTGTGGTTGTCGCGGCGGGCAGTGACCCTGAAGCACAAGCTTTGATGGGCAAAACCGTTGCGATCTTTGGCGGTTCAATGTACACCCAATTTCGCTCAATGCCTGCGGCTATGTGTATGCCACTGCTCGAAGGCACTACCGCTAAAGAAGGCGCCTCTTGCTTCGTTAACCCCCTGACCTCGCTAGGCATGGTTGAAACCATGAAGATGGAAGGCCACAAGGCCCTAGTACACACCGCGGCGGCTTCAAACTTGGGGCAAATGCTCAATAAGATCTGTATCGCCGATGGCGTTGAGCTGGTGAACATTGTTCGCAAACAGGAGCAAGCTGATATCCTTAGCGCGCTGGGTGCCAAGTACATATGCAACAGCAGCAGCGAAACCTTTATGGCCGACCTAACTGACGCCATCTTTGCCACTGGCGCCACCATTGCTTTTGACGCCACAGGCGGCGGACAATTGGCTAGCCAGATTTTAACCGCTATGGAACAGGCTGCAGCCCGCACTCCCGCTGACTACAGCGTTTACGGTTCAACACACCATAAGCAAGTTTATCTCTACGGCGGCTTAGACGTATCCCCAACTGTACTCAACCGCGCTTACGGCATGGCCTGGGGTGTTGGTGGTTGGTTGTTACCTTTGTTCTTAGCCAAAGTTGGCGCCGAAAAAGGCAATGAACTACGAGGACGTGTAGCGCGTGAACTGAAAACAACTTTTGCAAGTCACTACACTCAAGAGTTATCGCTGGCCGAGGCTTTGAACGCCGACACTGCCAAGCAATACAATTTGAAAACTACCGGTGAGAAATACTTAATGTGCCCAAATAAAGATCTTTAATTAGAGGCTTTATTTATTTGACCTTGGTGTGGCGCCGCAAGGGGCCACACCAATTTTAACCAATTACTTCAATACTCGGGCATTAATTACATGCTCAACTTTACAGAGAGCTTCTAACACCGCGTCCATTGGGCAACTTTCAACATCAATAATGTTATAGGCCAAATCGCCACGACTTTTGTTCACCATGTCGATAACGTTAACCTTATTTTCAGCCAGCAGCGACAGTACATTACCAAGCACACCAGAAACGTTGTCGTTGCAAAAGGTAATGCGGCAGCTGCCACCGTTTGCGCGAGGCATATTAACCGGCGGGAAATTCACAGAATTTTTAATGTTGCCATTCTCGAGAAAATCCATCAGTTGATCTGCCGCCATCACCGCACAATTTTCTTCGGCTTCCGCTGTGCTCGCACCAATGTGCGGCATTGCAATAACGTCTTTACGATTTAACAGGCAAGGTTCTGGGAAATCACAAATGTATTGCGCCAAGTTTCCACCTTCTAAGCTTCGAACAATAGCTTCGGGGTCAACAATGGCATCACGAGCAAAGTTAACTAAGACCATGCCTTCTTTTGCCGCTGCCAAACTCTCATCGTTAATCATGTGGCGAGTGGGGGCAATGGCGGGCACGTGCAAGCTGACAAAATCTGAGTGGGCCAACAGAGCTTGAAGGTTTTCTTTGCGCTCAACTTGGCTGGGCAAACGCCATGCTGCATCAACCGACAACGCAGGGTCATAACCTAATACGTTCATGCCTAAGGCGAGAGCCATCTCGGCAACCATAGAACCAATTGCGCCTAAACCTACCACACCCAAGGTGCGACCTTTCAGCTCATTACCGGCAAACCGCTTCTTTTCCTTTTCCAGCAACTTCGACATTTCTGCAGGGTCACTCATCTCCGTGAGCGTTTGCACGTAAGCCATGCCGCCACTGATATCACGAGAACCCAAAAGCAGTGCAGCCAATACCAACTCTTTTACTGCGTTGGCGTTTGCGCCCGGAGTATTAAACACCACAATGCCTTTCTTACTGAAGTCTTCAACGGGCACGTTGTTTACACCGGCACCTGCACGAGCAAGCGCCAACAAAGTCTCTGGAATGGCTTCGTCATGAAGCTTTTGGCTGCGCAACAAGAAGGCGTGCGGATGGCCAATTTCACTCGCCACCTCATAGCGTTCGCGAGAGAACCTTTCTAGACCTTTTATGGAAATAGCATTATAGGTTTTGATATTAAACATGTCTTACCCTTAATAATTGCTTGTTAAACCAAGCGGCCACTCTGGCCAGCTTGGGCACTTATGACTATTTGTTAAGCTGTTACTTCGCCGTATGCCCAGCTCAACCAAGGCAGTAGCGCTTCCAGGTCAGCCTGCTCAACAGTGGCGCCACACCAAATACGGAGGCCCGCAGGCGCATCACGATAAGCGCCAATGTCATAGGCTGCATCAGCTTGATCAAGTAACTTAACCATGGCTTTTACCTGTTCAGGCGTCGCCTTTAAGGTGAAACACACGCTGGTGTTTGAGCAGGTCTCAGGGTCTTGGGCGAGAAAATCAATCCAATCGTTATCGGCTACGAACTGAGTCAATACGGCTAAGTTAGCTTCCGATTTGGCAACAGCGGCAGCAACGCCACCCATATCTTTCACCCAGTCGAGCGCATCCAAGTAATCAGCTACCGCTAACATTGACGGAGTGTTAATGGTCGCACCTTTAAAGATACCTTCAATCAATTTTCCGCCCTTTGTCATACGGAAAATTTTTGGCAGTGGCCATGCAGGCGTGTAGCTCTCTAAACGCTCCACTGCGCGAGGGCTCAAAATCAGCATTCCGTGTGCGCCTTCTCCGCCTAGCACTTTTTGCCAACTAAAAGTCACCACGTCTAACTTTTCCCAGGGCAGCTCCATGGCAAACACCGCTGAGGTGGCATCACAAATAGTAAGGCCCGCGCGATCATCGGCAATCCAGTCGGCATTTTTAACTTTTACGCCAGAGGTTGTACCGTTCCAAGTAAACACAATGTCATGATCGCTGTTCGTTTTGCTCAAGTCTGGAAGCAATCCGTATTCACCTTCAATGGCCGTAACATTGTCTAGCTTCAGCTGCTTGTTAATGTCAGTGAGCCAGCCCTGGCCAAAAGACTCCCAAAATACGACATCAACCGGACGTGCGCCCAGCATAGACCACAGCGCCATCTCAACGGCTCCTGTATCTGAGGCCGGCACAACACCCACACGATAGCCTTCAGGTAAACCGAGTAAAGCCGCTGTATCGACGCAGGCGCGCTCAAGCGCCGCCTTACCAATGGAGGAGCGATGAGAGCGCCCTAATGTATCAAGGTCGAGTTTGCTCACATCGTAACCGGGGCGTTTGCTGCAAGGGCCAGATGAAAAATTAGGATTAGCGGGCTTAATTTTCGGTTGCATAAGCGATCTCGATAGTCAGGAATTGGGATTTTGGGCGGGTGATTATGCCAGTAATACCCAACGGGTCATAGCGTAATGGCCCGCAGTTTCCAATAAGAAAATTGCGTCTATTAATCGCTACAAAATATGGCAAAGCGAGAACAAGTCTTTATAATGATGGCCCAAACACAACGATTCTTTTTACCCGCTCTTTTGACTAGCTTTGGATAGCCTCTTGAATTTTCGCTTATTTACCTTAGCCCTTACGGCTGTCTTCGCCATGTCACTGGTGCCCGTTCTTGTCAGGTCGGTCGCTTCGAATGAAGTCACCATTGGTGCCATTCGAATTGGCATAGCCCTGTTATTTCTCACTCCAATACTCTTAGTCAAAGGCACGCTAAAGGGATTAAGTTCTCGAGATTGGCTGGGCATGGCTTTAGTGGGGCTAATGTTCGCCGCTCATTGGTGGACCTATTTCTACGCGATCAAAAACTCCAGTGCCGCCCTAGGCGCCATTTCGCTATCCACTTACGGCATTCATTTAGTAATCATTAGCTGGGCATTTGGGGGACACAAGCTGGCCCCCATAGATTGTTGTGCGGTTGCCGTCAGCTTCACTGGCTGCATTCTGGTAACCCCAGAACTCAACTTCAGCAATGAAACGACCTGGGGCTTCACTGTGGGTGTTTTAAGTGGGCTGCTGTATGCCATGCTGCCGCTTATCCATCAGCGAATGGCTCACATTCCCACAATGACTCGCAGCTGGGGACAATTTGCATTTGCGGGGCTATTCTTTCTTATGCTTTGGCCACAGATTGAATGGCCTCGCAACAGTGGCGATTGGTGGCCACTGATGACAATGGGCATTGTATGCACGTTGATCGGCCACACTCTCTGGGTAAAAGCGAGCACAGAATTACCCGCAGTTGTGACCAGCACCACCTACTATTTTTACATTCCCATTGCCATGGTGTTGAGTTTTGTTTTTCTAGACGAAGAAATCACGCCCATCATGATTGCCGGAGCAAGTATGATTGTGGGCGCTAATATTACAATAGCAGTTATGCCATTTTTAAAAAGCAGGAAGTTAAAGCTCAGAAAACACGCTTAACAAACTAGCGGCCACCGTGCCTGTGACCACGAGAATTCTCTCCAGAGCGCTGGCCATCGCGATGCCCTATTCGCGGACTTTTAGGTCTATTACCTCGGGCCGGCTTTTGACTTAGGCGTGACTCCGGTAACTTGTGAACAGGCTCAAAACCTTCAACAATTTTACGTGGTAAAATTTTCTTGATCAGGCGCTCAATATCCTGAAGTAATTTGAATTCTTCTGAACTCACCAAAGAAACTGCTTCACCTGTTGCACCTGCCCGGCCGGTACGACCAATGCGGTGAACATAGTCTTCTGACACGTTAGGCAGATCGAAATTCACCACGTGAGGTAATTGTTCAATATCCAAACCCCGCGCTGCAATATCTGTAGCCACGAGTGCACGAACCGAGCCCGCTTTAAAATCAGCTAAGGCCTTTGTGCGCGCTCCCTGGCTTTTATTGCCGTGAATAGCAGCCGCCTTAATGCCGTTATTTTCTAAATACTTAGTGAGTTTGTTTGCGCCGTGCTTGGTTCGAGAGAATACCAGCACCTGCTCCCACTTCCCTTCCCAAATCAAATTGGCCAGCAAGGCTGGCTTTTGGTTTTTGTCGACAGGGCAAACTAACTGCTCAACCGATGTCGCGGCAGCGTTGCGGGGTGTCACAGAAATTTCAACAGGGTCGTTAACCAAGCCCTTTGCCAATTGGCGAATGTCGTCCGAAAAGGTGGCCGAGAACATCAAGTTTTGCCGCTTCTTCGGCAACAGCGCAATGATTTTTTTAATATCCCGGATAAAACCCATATCCAGCATACGATCAGCTTCGTCTAATATCAGCACTTCTAATTTATCAAAACGAACCGCTCTTTGATTGTAAAGGTCCATCAATCGGCCCGGCGTTGCCACAAGAATATCGGCCCCGCGGCGCAGTTTCATCATTTGCGGGTTAATTTTTACGCCGCCAAATACGACAGTAGAATTCAAATTTAAATTTTTGCCGTAAGTGGCAACACTTTCGGCCACCTGGGCAGCCAGTTCCCGTGTGGGGGTTAATACCAATGCCCGCACCTGGTTAGACGGCGCTCGCTCACCTTTTGACAGCAACTCCAACAAAGGCAGAGTGAAGCCCGCTGTTTTGCCCGTGCCGGTTTGTGCCGCCGCCATAACATCGCGACCTTCAATAACGGCCGGAATGGCTTGCGCCTGAATGGGTGACGGGGTTTCGTAACCTTGCTCGGCTACGGCGGCAAGAATGGGGGCGGAAAGGCCCAGGGAGTCAAAACTCATATGATTGTCTTCTGTAAGGCATGAAAAGGGGGATACCGCCCCTTTGGCGGGCGTGCAGCTTACCGTAATTTGGGTTTGAAGGCTATGACCGGCACGTTCCAAGGGGGCTCTCAACTAAGCCGTTTCAACAGGCCTGAGGCAGCGTGTGTATAATCTCCATCACCTTATTTTAGCTCACCCCTGGCTTTGGAGCTCTCATTGATCAAAAAACAACCCTGGAACAACGCGGACGATACACAAGTACTGCGCTTCCTTGGCGTCTTCCGCTACAGCAAACGCGCTATTGAGCTGGTCTGGACTACCTCAAAGAAACTCACACTTGCCATGGCTGCGCTCACCCTGCTGGCCGGCATTCTGCCCGCCATGGCTGCCTATCTAGGCCAACTCATTGTCGACGGGGTTGTGATGGCAATGAGTGAGCGCGAAGCCGGTGGTATTGCCGATACTGACCAGGTGCTCAAAGTGCTGATGTTTGAAGCGCTCATCATCACTCTGCTCGCCGCGGTGCAAAGAGCGACCTCGGTAGTACAATCTCTATTGCGTGCCCAGCTTGGGCAGCGAGTTAACGTCATTATCTTGGAAAAAGCTCTGCAATTGGAGCTCGCTCAATTTGAAGACTCCGAATTCTACGACAAGCTCACTCGCGCTCGTCGCGAGGCATCTTCCCGCCCCTTAAGTTTGGTGAAACGCACCTTCGACTTAGTGCGTAACTCAATCGCCCTAACCAGCTTTGCGGTCTTGCTATGGCAGTTCTCGCCATGGACCCTTTTGGTGTTAGTACTTGGCGCCCTGCCCGTTTTTCTAGCAGAAACAAAATTTTCGGGGGATGCCTTTCGCCTATTCCGCTGGCGCTCACCGGAAACACGCATGCAAATGTATTTGGAAACTGTATTAGCCCGCGAAGACAGCGCCAAAGAAGTTCAGTTGTTTCAATTGGGGCCCCGCCTTCTAGGCCGCTACAAGGAGATTTTTACTCGCCTTTACCAAGCCGACCGCGCACTCACGCTGAGGCGCGATAGTTGGGGCTTTGGTCTAGGCCTAATTGGCACAGTAGCCTTTTACGGAGCCTATGTTTGGATTGTACTTGCCACCGTAGAAGGGGCCATTAGTCTTGGCCAAATGACCATGTACCTCTTGCTGTTTAAGCAAGGGCAAAGTGCCGTGAGTGACATTCTGGCCGCCATTAGCGGCATGTATGAGGATAATCTCTACTTATCAAATCTCTATGAATACTTAGAACAATCCGTAGCCCCCGCACTGGGTAATCTTCGTGAGGGCTCTACTCCTGGAGACGGTATTCGATTTGAGGCCGTAAGCTTTTCTTATCCCGGCACCACAAACTTAGCGCTGAACAAAATTGATTTGCACTTGAAACCTGGCCACAGCCTAGCATTGGTTGGAGAAAACGGTTCGGGTAAAACCACCCTGATTAAACTGCTCGCGAGAATTTATAAGCCCTCGAGTGGTCGAATTCTACTGGACGGCAATGACATTGAGGAGTGGGCGCCGTCTACATTGCGCAAACGCATCGGCGTTATTTTTCAGGACTTTGTGCGCTTTCAAATGCAGGTGGGCGAGAATGTGGGCGCCGGCGACGTCGATTTTTTTGAAGATGAGACGCGCTGGCAAGAGGCTGCCGAAAAAGGCATGGCCGCCCCTTTCATTGAAAAAATGCCCGAGGGCTACAACACCCAATTGGGCCGATGGTTTAAAGGGGGCCAGGAACTTTCCGGTGGGCAATGGCAAAAAATAGCATTATCACGGGCTTTTATGCGCAGCCAAGCCGATATTTTGGTGCTGGATGAGCCTACTGCTGCCATGGACGCCGAAGCGGAAGCGACTGTGTTTGAACACTTCCGCCTGCATGCAAAAGATAAGATGGCTATTGTTATTTCACACCGTTTTTCAACTGTGAGAATGGCTGATCATATCGTCGTTGTAGATGGAGGCTCTGTGATTGAAGAAGGCTCACACGAAAGTTTGTTAGCCGCCGACGGGCGCTACGCCCATCTATTTCACTTACAGGCGGCCGGCTATCAATAGAGTAAGGTGTATAGCTTTCTCTGAAACTCCACCGCCAGTGAGTCGCCCTTGCCAAGCGTCGCTAAAACGTCTTGATAAGTTTTCTTCGCCGCGCCATCAGCGTAATTCAATTCGCCCTTCAACAGGCCCAACAGCAATTCTAAAGCTTCGCGGTTCTGGCCTGTTTGGCTATACTGAATCGCCAATTGATAGCGGGACTCTTTATCATCTGGGCTACTGGCAACCTTAGCTTCAAGAGCTTGAATCTCAGGAGATTTTGCCGCTTCCTTCTTCAATTCCAACTGGGACATTAATTGCTGATATTGAGAATCTTGGTCGGCCATTTTTACTTCATCAAGAACCGCTTCGGCTTCACCACAACGATTCAATTCCAAATAGCTATGCGCTAAAACAAAGGCGATGTCAGCTCTCTGACTGGAAGTCTCGTAGGCTTCCCGCAGGGGAGAAACTGCATCGGCCACCTTACTTTCAGCCAGCAACTCTTGAGCCTGAGTAAACAGCAAATCCCAAGGCTTGGGTAAAAATTTGTCGAGTAATTCTCGCAGTGCAGGCTCTGCTTGCGGGCCACCCAAACCATCAACAGGTTGACCGCCGGAAAACACCATGACCATTGGCAGGCTTTGCACACCCAACTGCTGAACAATGCCCTGATTCTCAGCGGCATTCAGTTTAGCCAGCAAGAACTGACCGTTATACTCATTCGCCAAAGCTTCAAGTATTGGAGACTGGGCTGCACAATCTGGATGCCCCTCAGCCCATATATCAACCACCACTGGACGGGTTTGGGATGCGTCCACTAAAACTTGCTGGGCGTTTTCCTGAGTGACATCAACAATGTTCGGATTCATCAAAATTTCCTTTTCTCGCTAAGCTTCTGGGCGCATATGTGGGAACAGCAAGACGTCGCGAATTGACGGTGCATCAGCAAACAGCATGACCAATCGATCGATGCCAATACCTTCGCCTGCGGTTGGCGGCAGGCCATACTCCAAGGCGCGAATGTAATCGGCGTCATAGTGCATAGCCTCATCATCACCCGCATCTTTTTCAGCAACCTGGGCCTTGAAGCGCTCAGCTTGATCTTCCGCATCATTCAGCTCAGAGAAGCCGTTGGCAATCTCTCGGCCGCCAACAAAAAATTCAAAACGGTCGGTGACAAAAGGATTGTCATCATTGCGTCTGGCCAAGGGCGATACCTCGGTCGGATACTCAGTAATAAACGTTGGCTGGTCTAAACGAGACTCTACAGTTTTCTCAAAAATTTCGATTTGAATTTTTCCCAAACCATAGAAATCCTTCAGCGGAATGTGCAGACCTTCAGCGACTTTCGTGGCCGCCTCCAAAGTATTGATATGCTCAGCCGTCAACTCAGGGTTAAATTGCAAAATTGAGTCAAACACACTCAAACGCTGGAAAGGCTTTGAGAAATCGTAATCATTGCCCTGGTAATTCACAACGCTGCTGCCCAACAATTCTTCAGTGAGCTTGCGCAGCATGTCTTCGGTCAGGTCCATCAGATCACGATAGTCGGCGTAGGCCTGATAAAATTCAAGCATGGTGAATTCAGGATTGTGTCGAGTCGACAAACCTTCATTGCGGAAGTTGCGATTGATTTCATAAACACGCTCAAAGCCACCCACCACCAGACGCTTCAAATGGAGCTCGGGCGCCACACGCAAATACATATCTATATCCAATGCATTGTGGTGAGTTACAAAAGGCCGCGCGGTAGCGCCACCGGGAATAACATGCAGCATGGGTGTTTCAACTTCCATGAATTCGCGCCCGTTCATGTAGCTACGAATAAAGGTAATAACGTCGGACCGCAACCTAAATGTATCACGTACTTCTGGATTGGCGATCAAATCTACATAGCGTTGACGATAGCGAGTTTCCTGATCAGCCAAACCGTGGTGCTTATCAGGCAGTGGGCGCAATGCTTTAGTCAGCAGCTGATATTCGTCTAGGCTCACATACAAGTCGCCCTTACCTGATTTATGCAACTGACCAGTAACACCAACAATGTCACCTAAGTCTAAGCTCTTGGCAAATGGACGAGCTTCTTTTGTCACGTAAAGCTGAATGCGACCACTGCCGTCTTGCAACTCCATAAAAGCGCCACGGTTGCGAATAATTCGACCTGCCACAGAGAATACCAACGCGGCTTCTTCAAGCTCAGCTTTGGTTTTTTCACCATAAGTGTCCTGTAAAACCTGCGCCTTGCTATCGGGCCGGAAGCTATTTGGAAAAGCTTGTCCCTGTTCGCGAAGGCCGTCCAGTTTTGACCGCCGCTCGGCAATTAACTTGTTTTCATCTTGCGGCTGGTCGTTTTGCTTTTCGTTACTCATAGTTTTATTCCAGTGGACATTACAGGCCGGCTTTTAAGCTGGCTTCAATAAATTGATCGAGGTCGCCATCCAATACGGCTTGGCAATTACTTGTTTGTATGTGAGTGCGCAAGTCTTTGATGCGCTGATCATCGAGCACGTAAGAGCGAATTTGACTGCCCCAGCCAATATCGGCTTTGCTGTCTTCAAGGGTTTGCATTTCGGCTTTACGCTTCATCATTTCCTGCTCATACAGACGCGCACGCAACATTTTCCAGGCATTGTCACGGTTTTGGTGTTGAGAGCGCTCGCTCTGACACTCTGCCACAATACCCGTGGGTACATGGGTTAAACGCACTGCCGAGTCTGTTTTGTTGACGTGCTGACCACCGGCGCCTGAAGCGCGGTAAGTATCTGTGCGCACATCTGAAGGATTGATATCGATAACGATATCGTCGTCAATTTCAGGGGAAACAAACACAGAACAAAATGAGGTGTGGCGACGACTGCCCGAATCGAAGGGCGATTTTCTCACCAAACGGTGCACCCCGGTTTCGGTACGCAACCAACCAAAGGCATATTCGCCTTCAAAGCGAATGGTGGCACTCTTGATACCCGCCACATCACCCGCCGAGGCTTCTTCCAAAGTAGTTTTAAAACCTTTGGCATCACCCCAGCGAAGGTACATGCGCAGCACCATTTCGGCCCAATCTTGGGCTTCCGTACCGCCAGAGCCCGATTGAATGCCAAGGTAGGCATTGTTCATATCGGTTTCACCAGAGAACATGCGACGAAATTCAAGTATCGACAGCTGGTCGTTAAGGCTGGCAATTTCGTTCTGCACCTCCTCCACACTGTCTTCGTCATCTTCTTCAAACGCCATATCGAGCAACTCGCGGTTGTCGCTCACGCCTTGATCAAGATTGTTGATGGTGTCGACAACGGCTTCCAGAGAAGCCCGTTCACGACCCAATTGTTGAGCGCGCTCGGGTTTATCCCAAACACTGGCTTCACCCAGCTCCAGCTCTACTTCGGTAAGTCGCTCGCACTTTTGATCGTAGTCAAAGATACCCCCTAAGAACGTCAGTGCGCTCTTGCAGGTCTTTGAGGGTATTGCGTATTGGATTGATTTCCATTGGGTCTTTTCATCAAGAATTAGAGAATCGCGGATTTTACAGGACGAAGGGTGGAAGTTCTATAGCTATTAACCCGCGATTCTCTAGGCCTGACAAGGCTATTAGACTGACATCTGATTCAATATCAAGGCCACCACAAGTACTTGAGGCACCGTCAGCAGCGGCAGGAACAAAGCGATTTTCCAAGAGCTCATGGTATCTCTAATGACCATAACCTCAGTGTAGTCTGTCGCCACCCCTGTCATTAGAAATGCGAAGCTATTACCCGGGGCCTTCGCACGCGTCATTAAGTCAGCCGCAATAGGGGTTGAACCCTCTGAACACACTTCGATAATGGTGGCCGCCAGCAAGGTGGCAAGCAAACCTACGAGGCCTGGGCCGAACCACTCTTGGAAATTTTCGATAGACACAAACGCACGAATCAATGAAGCCAGCAACACACCAAATAGCAACCAACGCACCACCATGCGCGAACCACTGATGGCTTCGTCAAGCACACTCTTTAGCAATATACGATCAATCTTAAGGTTTGCCCAACGCCTCTTAGCTTCTGGAAAGAATTGAAAATCTTCATCAAAACTCTGTTCCGCACTGCTTGCGGGCAACTTACCGGCTTTCACCAAACGCTCAAACATCCAGCCAGTGCTGATGGCCAAGACCATAGACAGTGCGATAAACACCAAGGTCCAAGACAAGCCGATAAGCGCAACCATAATGATGGTAAGAGATATGGAATTCCAAGGACTGGCGATTAAGAAAGCCATCACCTGCCCCAAGCTCGCGCCCTTTTGGTACAACTTCATGCCCACCATGAGAATGCCATGACTGCAAAGATCCATTAATACTCCCGCGGCCGTAGCGCGAAACAAACCACTCATGCTGCCACCTCGACCCAATGTGGCGGTGACAAAGTCTTGAGGAATTTGCCCAAGCAACCCAACAAAAACAGCCGCAAACAGCACACTCCACCACATGGTATTCAAGAGCTCAAATATCGAGTGAGACATGATTTGTAGAGCTTCGGGCCCCTGCATTGGCATCAGTAAATGTACGCCATAGAAGGTGGCCACCAATGCGACACAAGACCACAGCAGCCAATCAAAACGGCGAGCCGTGCCTGCGGGGGCACAACAAGGGCTGTCAATCGCGGTATGAGACTCATCTGGCACAAGTGAAACGGCTTCTGTGCCCCCACTACAACACGACGACCTAGTCTCTGCCTGATTCATGGCGCCGCCCCCTCAGAACTATCCGCCAATTGATCAATAATCGCGCAACTTGGGCCTTCATTACCGGCGCAGCGGTCAGCCATGTCCATCAGTGTTCCTCGCATAGCCTGAAGTTCTTGCAGCTGTTGATCTAATTGCGCCACTTTTTCCAGCACTAGATTTTTAACATGCGCGCTGTGACGCCCCTCGTTGCGATAAAGGTCGAGCAATTGCCGGCACTCTTCCACACTGAAACCGGTCGCTCTTGCTCGCTGGAGAAAATGCAGCGTATCTACCTGTATAGGGCTGTATTCCCGATAGCCGTTGTCGGCCCGTTCGGAAGGGCTAATTAGGCCAATCGACTCGTAGTAACGAATAGTTTTTACACTCAAGCCCGAGCGGGTGGCGGCTTCTCCAATTTTCATGGGGTTCTCCTAAGGCGTTTTAATGGGACTGAGTGAGACTATAAACCTTCCAGTTAATGGAAGGTCAACACCTTTATCAATAAAGCCATTATCAAGAAGATTCAGCCATACTTCGGGTCCCACAGGACCATTCATGCACCATAGATAGCCCCTCTCCCATGCCAGCCCAGGTAAGAAAATTAATTTTTATTAAATAATATCAATAACTTATAGCAACCTCTTGACAAAGCTAATTAAAAGACGACAATAACTTGCATAAAAACAGATGCATTCAAAGGACCTAGCCGTGGAATATCTCGATTCTAGACACAAAGAATGGATTGGCATGTGGAAAGAACTCGCCTGCAACCCGCTTAACAACGGCGACCATATCTGCTTTAGCCAAAACCATCGCTGGGAGTATTTAGGCTCTAACTCCGACCACCATCATTTTCGCCACCAACAGCACCCCTTCTCAAGAGCAACAGAGCACATTTACCTTGAGCGCAGAGGCGCCATGATCAACTGGGTGAAGTGGCCTGAAGTTAGTTTCATGGCACAGCACGCATAAAAAAGGCCGCTAATAAGCGGCCTTTTTTACGCTTTAATGTTTGTCAAAAGCCCTAGGGCATATCATCAAACTCGGCACCTTCACGGACGGGGGGCATGAGATCTTCTTTACAGATATCCATTGCAATCAAGACGTTTGCTGCCACATAAATTGATGAATAAGTACCCACCAAAACACCAATCATTAAGGCTGTTGCAAAGCCGTGAATAAGTTCGCCACCCACAAAAAATAAGGCCATCAATACTAACAAGGTGGTAAACGAGGTAACCAAGGTACGACCGAGAGTTTGGCTCAAGGAGGTATTGATAACTTCAATAGCGTCGGCCTTGCGCACCTTCCGAAAGTTTTCACGGATCCTATCTGACACCACAATGGTGTCATTCAAAGAGTAGCCGATAACCGCCAAAACGGCCGCCAATACCGTGAGGTCAAAATCTAACTTCAGTAGTGAGAATATGCCCAGCACAACAATTACGTCGTGCGCTAAGGCCGCCACCGCGCCAAAAGAAAATTTCATTTGAAAGCGCAATGCCACATAAACCATAACTACGGCCAGCGCGAAGAGCATGCCTAAACCACCGTCATCGCGCAGCTCCTCCCCCACTTGCGGGCCTACAAATTCGCTGCGACGTAACTCAACATGGGTATTCGCTCGGGCTGCTAGCTCGCCAACCAAAGTTGTAGTAAAGGCTTCAGACAAGCTGTTCTGAGTCAGAACGGTAATCACATCACCATTCTGTTCAACTTTCACCGCGCCAAAAGCCTCGGCAGGGAAAAAACCGCTGAGATTCACGTCCGGCGCCTGCAGCATGTTAATTTGGCTGGAAAAATTACCCTTGTCTTTACTCACCTGCTTTTCAAGAGTGAGCTCGGCATTCGGCGACTGTTCCCGCACTTTCGCCTCCAGCATTTTCAGTGCCGCATCTCCCAGAGAACCCTGGGTGCGCACCAATACATCAGTATCAGAACCAAAAAACACCGCGGCCGAATTTTCCAAGCCCTGCTCTTTCAGGACGGTGCGAACCTGCTCTAAATTGGCCGGCTTATCGTAGCCCACTTCAATTTGTGTGCCGCCAGTAAAGTCCAAGCCAAACTGCAAGCCATTCATGCCCAAAGACACAATAGAACCAATAAGCAACAGAACAGACAGCATTGCGGCAAGCTTGCGCTTCCCCATGAAATTAATAATTTTTGTTTCTTTTGTCATGATAGTTATCTCGTCAATCCTATTGCGATCAGATCCAAATTTTGTTTGTTTTACGGCCGCCGTACACTAAATTAGCCAGCGCTCGGGTACCCACAATTGCGGTGAACATTGAGGTCAAAATACCAATCGACAGTGTCACTGCGAAACCCTGTACCGGACCAGAACCTATACCATACAAAATAACCGCGACAATCAGTGTGGTGAGGTTAGCGTCCAAAATTGTTGTGAACGCCTGTTCAAAGCCACCATTAATGGCCGACTGCGGTGGCAAACCGTTGGCCAACTCTTCTTTAATCCGCGAGAAAATAAGCACGTTGGCGTCTACCGCCATACCTACGGTCAAAACGATACCGGCAATGCCAGGTAGCGTTAAGGTGGCCCCCAGTAGAGACATCGCTCCTGTTAATAACAGCAAGTTGAAACACAAGGCAAAGTTAGCCAACAAGCCAAACACCTTGTAGAACAAGATCATAAACACCAGCACTAAGGCTAGACCTACCTGCACAGACAAAACACCCAGTTTGATATTTTCGGCACCGAGTGAAGGGCCAATGGTTCGCTCTTCAACAAAATACATTGGAGCGGCCAATGCGCCAGCCCGCAACAGCAAGGCCAATTCAGAGGCTTCCGCGGGATTGTCGAGGCCGGTGATACGGAAGGAGCGTGGTAGTGCACTCTGAATGGTGGCCAAGCTGATCACTTTCTTTTCAACCGTTTGAAAAGGCACAAGTACCGTTTCGCCCAGCTCGTTTACGTCTTCAACAAGTTTGGTTTTGTATTCAATAAACAAAATGCCCATGCCACGCTTAATATTATTGCGTGTGGCGCGATGCATTTTCGTTCCGCCGGCTGCATCTAGGGTGATATTCACTTGGGGCATGCTGGTTTCAGGGTCGAAGCTACTTTTTGCATCAGACACTTGATCACCTGACACAATTAGCTTTTTCTCAAGCACGGCGCCGCCTCGACGACGCTGCTGGTCTTCATTGCGAAACTCAAATTTCTCCTTGGTGGAGCTTAAGGCATCTGGGCGCGCTTCAAGGCGAAACTCTAAGTTAGCCGTTTTACCAATAATACGTTTGGCCTCAGCGGTATCCTGCACTCCAGGCAATTCAACCACAACGCGGTTGCGGCCCTGACGCTGAACAATAGGTTCTGACACACCCAGCTCGTTCACACGATTGCGCAAGGTCGTGAGGTTTTGGCTCACCGCGTAGTCTTCAATATCGCGTATAGCTTGCTCGCTCATTGTGAGACGCATGGAAAAACCAGTGCTCTCGTCGTCTACGTCAACCCGCACTAGGCTGACAAAATCTTTGCGGACAATAGCTTTGGCTTTATCCCGCAATTCTTCAGTTTTAAAGCGCGCTAAAATTGCACTGCCACCGCGCTCGGCCTTCACCGACTTGTAACGCACCTTTTCTTTGCGCAAAGTTGACTTCAGCTCAGTAACATTGGCTTCCATCCGCTTTACCACGGCACTTGCGGTGTCCACTTCCAAGAGGAAATGCACACCACCCGACAAGTCGAGGCCCAGCTTCATGGGGGTTGCGCCTAAAGAGTCCAACCAATCAGGAGTGGTCGGTGCTAAGTTAAGCGCCACGACGTAATCATCACCTAGGCTTTCTTGAATAATTTTTTTCGCCGGCAGTTGCTGGCCTCGCTCGGTTAAGCGAATCAAGCCTGACTTTCCCTGGGCTTCAGCACCAAAAAATTCAATGCCTGCCAACTTCAAAGCCGCACTGGCTTTGTCGAGTGCTTTTTGATCAATTTCCAGAGAGCTGGATTGACCTGAGATTTGCACAGCGGGATCGGGCGCGTAAAGGTTGGGGCTTGAGTAAATAAACCCCAGCATAGCGAGCACAAGAATTAAGCAATATTTCCAGAGTGGGTAGCGATTCATAAGATTTCCATAAAAGGGTGGACAGGCCACCTATTCTCTTTTTGTAATTTATCTCTTTAAGTGGGTACAAAGCCTGAAATAACAAGCCCCCTACCCTTATGCGGTCAAAGCCCTATAGTTCTGCCGGGTCGGCCTCCAAAGGCGGCACGGGCAAATCTTGGCGGGCGTAAAAATCCACCACAAATTCGTCAAAACGACCTTCAGTTAAAGCTTCACGCATCGTCTGCATCAAAGCCTGATAGTGACGCAGGTTGTGAATGGTGTTGAGTTGTGAGCCCAAGATTTCACCGCACTTGTCTAAATGATGCAAGTAGCTGCGACTGAAATTCTGACAGGTATAACAATCACAGTTTACATCCAAGGGCCCTGTATCTTGTTTGTGCTTGGCGTTGCGGATTTTTACCACGCCGTCCCAAGTAAACAAGTGGCCGTTGCGAGCATTGCGGGTGGGCATAACACAATCGAACATATCAACACCACGACGAACCCCTTCAACCAAGTCAGCGGGTTTGCCAACCCCCATTAAATAGCGCGGCTTTTCAGCGGGCATTTTATGGGCTAAATGGCTCAGAATTCTCGCCATATCTTCTTTCGGTTCACCAACAGACAAACCGCCAATAGCATAGCCGTCAAACTCGATCTCGTTCAGGCCTTCCAGCGACACGTCCCGCAGAGACTCATACATACCGCCTTGGATGATACCAAACAGCGCGGAGGTATTATCACCGTGCGCGTCTTTACTGCGCTTAGCCCAACGCAGTGAGCGCTCCATGGAGTCTCTGGCCTCTTTTTCCGTTGCAGGATAAGGCGTGCACTCGTCGAAAATCATTACTATGTCTGAGCCCAGCTCGCGCTGCACTTCCATAGACTTTTCAGGGTCGAGAAAAATTTTGCTGCCGTCGATGGGGGATTGAAAGGCAACGCCCTCTTCGGTAATTTTCCGCAGCTTGCCCAAGGAAAAGACCTGAAAGCCGCCAGAATCGGTCAAAATGGGGCCGTCCCACTGCATAAAATCGTGTAAATCACCGTGGGCTTTGATCACTTCAGTGCCTGGGCGCAGCCATAGATGAAAAGTATTGCCCAGGATAATTTCCGCGCCAATGGCTTTTACGTCACGGGGCAACATGCCTTTCACTGTGCCGTAAGTGCCCACGGGCATAAAGGCAGGGGTTTCCACCACTCCGCGAGGAAAGCGCATGCGGCCGCGACGGGCCTTGCCATGGGTTTTGTCTAATTCGAACTGCATCTTACATTCGCGAGTCACGCGGGTTTACCTCTTGTTACGATTCCAATAATGACGCGTCAACTTTTTCGTCGCGCGCATTGGGGTTACGGGTAATCAGCATGGCGTCGCCATAGCTAAAAAACCGGTACTTCTCAGCCACTGCCTGCCGGTAGGCCAGCATTGTGTGCTGATACCCCGCAAAGGCCGACACCAGCATTAATAGCGTAGATTCTGGCAGGTGAAAATTGGTCACCAAGGCATCCACTACCTGATATTCATAACTGGGATAAATAAATATTTGGGTTTCACCTTGATAAGGCCTTATTTCACCGCCCTGCGCGGCCGTCTCTAAGCAGCGAACACTAGTAGTGCCAACGGCAAAAACGCGCTTACCCGCCGCTTTGGTGGCTTTAACTTGCTCACATACCTTCGCCGATACTTCCATAATTTCAGCGTGCATTTGGTGCTCATATATATTGTCGACTCGAACCGGCTGGAAGGTACCCGCGCCCACATGCAAGGTCACAAAGCTCTTGTTGACACCCTTCGCTTCTAACTGTGCCATCAATGCATCATCAAAATGCAGGCCCGCAGTGGGCGCAGCAACAGCACCTGCTTTACGGTTGTACACCGTTTGGTAGCGCTCGCGATCAGAGTCGGCGTCAGGACGGTCTATATAAGGAGGCAGAGGCATATGGCCAATACGCTCTAAAACTTCAAGTACCGGCTCTGGAAATTCATATTCAAACAGTGTTTCGTGGCGAGCCAGCAGGGTAATAGCAGTGCCGTCATCTAAAATAACCTCAGTGCCAATTTTGGGCGACTTCGAGGCACGTGTATGGGCCAGCACTCGGTGAGTGTCTAGCACACGCTCTACCAGCACTTCAATTTGGCCACCAGTGGGCTTTTTACCAAACACGCGCGCGGGAATAACACGAGTATCATTGAACACCATGAGGTCGCCGGGCTCGACTAAATCGAGCAAGTCGGTGAACTGGCGATGAGTGACTTGCCCGCTGGGGCCATCGAGGTGTAATAGACGACTGCCCGCCCGTTCGTCCGCCGGCTGGCGAGCGATCAGTTCATCGGGCAGTTCATAGGAAAAATCCTGACGTTTCATAGGCTTGTGCTTTACCGACACAGTGAATTTAAGGGGCGCAAGGTTACCCTAAAGCCGTCAATTTGACCATGTTTTAATCGAAAAGCGGAGATTATGCTAATGATGACTGGAAAGCGTTGACCTCGGCAAAACCGCTGTTATAATGCGGCCTCTTTTCCAAGACTCATCATTGAGCGGGAAGGAAATCAGTGCCGGTGTGGTGAAATTGGTATACACGACGGATTCAAAATCCGTTGCCTTCGGGCGTGGCGGTTCAAGTCCGCCCACCGGTACCATATAAAAATCAAGGGTTTACGCTTTCAGCGTGAACCCTTTTTTGTTTCCAAAAATTAATTTTTTATTTCGACTGCGCAATTTCGTTAAAAACCCGCGCTTTCTAGCTCTCACGCATAATCACCAGCGAAGCCAAAATTCAATAACGAACCAATCTTTTCAGACTACGAAAAGTCATCTAGCCCTACACCCTACAAAATCACGGGGCTATGGCATTAAGAATCGAGCGACCATACGGCTAATGACAGAAGAGGAGAGATCTCAGGAAAACATTGAGCCTATTGCTCGGCAAGCGTTTGAAGTTCAAACGAAAAACCCCCTGCTCGCAGTTCGCGCGAGCAGGGGGTTTTATTTTTAGACAAAAGCGACCGTACTATTTGGCGCGTCCATCTATCTTCCACAAATTTTTCCAGGCGGCTACATCCAGACCTGTAATTCTACCGTCGCCATTCAAATCAAACTTTTCATTGTCAGCATCCACGTATGTGTTTAGCTGGGCTTGCAACAATTTAAAGTCGGTTTTGTTGATAGTTTCATCTTCGTTGAAATCCGCGATGATGGGAAACAGGCCCAGCTCAATGATCAGAGGATCATGGTCTGAGGCGCGATAGGGACCCGCACTGTAATATTTGAGCTGTTGTTCAGCAGATTGATACTCTTCGTTGTAATCTAGGATAATGGGCTCGTCAGCATTGATATGCCATTCACTGATACCCGTTACCCTAGATGTCAGCGAGTCACTGGACAGCGCGTGGTCAAGGTTGCCAGACTCACCAGAGAAAACATAAGAGTAGGCATTGTCGCCGCTCAGGGTTTTCACAAGGTTGGTATAACCACCGTCTTGAATTGCGGTAATAGGATCTTCCATCGCATAGGCATTCAAGTCACCAATGATCAATACGTTGTCATCATTGTTACCCGTGGGGTCAATGGCAAGCCAGTTGACCAGAGCCGTTGCGGCCTTGGTTCTGGTCCCATTACAATTGCCTTGACCATCATGGTTGTCATAATCCTTGAACTCATAACAGCTACTACCTTTTGATTTCAGGTGGTTAACCGAAATAGTCAAAGAGGCACCCGTCAACACTTCACTGAAGGATTGTGCCAGCGCAGGACGGTTCTTGGTATCGATAAAATCGGGATCCACGCTTGAGTCAAGAATAGCCGCGCCTCCGTTGAGGGCAATCGTTTCGGGTTTGTAGATGAAGCCGACTGCGATGGCGTCTGTGCCAATACTTTCGAGCCCTGGATCTACAAAATTATAGTTCAGGCCTGCATCGCCAAGACCATTGATGAGATCTTGAATAGCACTGTCCTCTCCATAGCCATTGTTTTCAATCTCAACCAGACCGACGATGTCGGCATCCATCGCCACCAGAGCGTTGATGATTTTGTCGCGTTGACGATCAAATTCACTGGCAGAGTCCGCACCGCGTTCGGTTGGGAATCCACTCACACCATTGAAATAGTTCAGAACATTGAACGAAGCCACTTTGAGCGAACCGTCATTGTCTAAATCTGGCGCTGCGGTTCTTGGGTTAGTCGGAATAAACACCGGTTCAGCGGTGGTTGGATGTAATCGATATGCACCAGAGCCGTACGCCAACACGCCTGCCAATGAAGCCACTTCATCACCCACTCTCACACTATTAGTGGCCGACAATTCAGGAGCTGGATAGGGAACTACTTCAGGGTTTTGAGCTGAGCGGCCATCGTCGAGCACAATGCGTCGAAGGTCGTTGGCGTCACCTACCGCGTTGGCGTCGTCGCCGGGCATTGCGACTTGGGTGGGGTTCATCAAGCGACCGCCGGAAGCCAAGCCTAATTGGCCGTAGCGGCCCAGGCTATATACCTCGGTGACAGTTAAAGTATTGTTAGTGATTTCCACCGCCATACCTTCTACTTGCTCTAAGTCCGCGGTGTCAGTCAGAGGAAAAGTGACACTGGCAGGAGTGGCGATGGCGCCACTGGCGCAGACTGAAAGTCCTGCGATCTCGGCAAGTTCGGTTAAGCCGCCGAACTCTTTAACCCTGCCGGCGACGTGAACGCGGTCGCCCATACTGATGGGAGTGCCTACGCTGTAGCCTTCGTACACAAAGAGTCCTTCTGACGTAGCAGGGTCCGCATCCTGATCACTATCTTCTTCCTGGAGGAAGAAACCTTGCAAGCCAGTGCTGCCGCGGAAATCGCCCACGACTACCGCTTCGATGCTGACGGGCAGGCCAATCATAGGGCTACTGTCACCGTTGCCTTGTACGTCGTGTATTGGGGTGGCTGGATCGCCACACTCGGTCACAACAACAGGAAGAGGACAGGTATTGCTGGCGCCCGGACTAGGGGCTGCCTGAATGTAGGTATCGGTATTCCGTAACCCGCCGGCGCCATTGTCACAGCGTTGGTTAGACTCGGTCGTTTGTGAGCCATTTCCGCCTTCGTTAACTTGAGGTTGTCCTGGGTTCAACAAAACTAATAGCGCAGCATCGTCACCGTCGGAAGTGTCGTAAACAATGGCGTCTACTATATCGCCATCGCTTGGAAGTGGCTTATCGTTGGTATAGTCAGCGGCATCGCCCACGAGTAGGACCACCGCATCTGGCCCATTTTGGACCAAGTTAGTATTGGGAGACACATCTAAATCACAATTGGCGACAGTTGCCGCATTGCCGCAAAGGACAAAGTAACCCTCTTCATTTGTGCTCAGACCGTCCAGGTCAAAGGCTTTATAAGTTAGGTCGTCACTGCCGTTATACAAGACAAGTGAGAGACCAGACAGATCTGTGTTGCCTGTGCCGCCGTCGTAAAGTTCGATGAACTCAGCGCTGTCGGTACTGTTCTGGTCCGCATCCACCTCATTGATCAACACTTGAGCTGAAACAGCCTGACTTTGCGCCGCTAACATAATCGTAGCGGTGGCGATTGATTGCGATAATAATTTTCGATACATGAAGAAACCCTTTTATGAATAAATTATTTTTATTTTTCAAAAATAGGCTAACCGAGCAGCGAAGGCGTGACCGATCGGCACTGTGTTAAGGCAATATCGGGATGCCTCTCTGGGCGCCAGCACAACCTGACCATTCGGACAACATATCTGAGGCTATAGTAAATTCATGAAAAAGAAAATACTTAAAATTACTTAAAACTTGCTTAAAAAGAACTTAACAGGTGACGGGGGTCCGCACTGATTGGCATAAGCTCTATCGCAAAAAGAACGCTCCCTCCTACTATTGCGAACCTCGACCTCACATCGCGACTGCGCTAACAAGTTTGTCGGTTGGCCCACGATTAACAGTCTTTTAAATATCAGATTCTTCCTACATGCCTACACTCAGCTCATCGAAATTACTGTGACCAAAGACAAATGTTTTTAGGGCTGAAGCTAAAGATTTTCTGTAAGTGAACACAAGGCCCCAGCCCCAGTTGTGCAGCGTCTGATAACAATTATGAGACCCTCCATAACAAACCAATGCTGACAACAGTTTAGTACTTGTACCGGCAACTGACTAAATGCGAAAAAGTCGCATCCGTATCTACTTAAAAATCAACTAATAGCCTATACTCTCAAAAAAGGACCAGATTACATTTGTTTAAGCCAACATCAACATCGCTAACCTGCCTATTTATTTGTGCACTCGCGGGCTTATTCAATGAAGCCAACGCCAGTGACAAATACCCAATGGTGATGTGTGTAGACCATTCCCCCCCGCATAATATTTTCACTGAACATAGTGCCGTCCCCCACGGATCTTTGATTGATGTCGCGAAAAATATCTCCAAGCGACTTGGTATACCTATAACCTTTACCGCAAATACGCCCTTCCTCAGATGCCTTAGGATGATGCGAAACGGCTCCGCAGACATTATGCTGGGTCTACTTGATAAGCCAGAACGGCGCGAATACATGCACCTATATCGCTATCTAGACAACTCCCACAAGGCTTTTTACGCCTTAAAATCTCGGAACTGGCAGGTTAATGCCTTTGAAGATTTGGCAGGGCTAAACATTGGCGTGGTTCATGGTTTCAAATATTTCCCCAAGTTCGATCGAGAGACGGAATCATTCAGCCTCAATAGTGCGCCTTCTGTCTTGATCAATTTACGACGTTTGCTCGCTGGGCGTGTAGACCTTGTCATTGCCACCAAAATGGAGGGAGACTATATAATACGTAAGAATCCCAACTTCCAAAAATACATCGAGCCTGTTAACTATCAATACCTTGCAGAAAACCCAGTTTTCGTCGGACTATCAAAAAGGTCACGGTATGCCGATAAAGCCGAGGAACTTGAATCCTTAGTTGCCACCATGAAAAGTCGCAAGGAATTTGTGCAGATTATCGATGCCTATTCCGACAATTAAAGACTGAATTCAAGCTATCACCACGGCGACTTTTATCAGATCTAGAGGCAAGCATTGCTGGCGTGTACAGAATCGCCTATTATTGGTAAAAAATAAGCGTTTGACATGACGATAAAAATCACTTTTCCTAACCTTGAAGTCGCCAGTTCAGCGTTTCAACTACTCATGCCTATTGAAAATCTACATGCATGGCTTAAAGACCTGAACGGTCAATTTGTATTCACCAGTGATCTCTTCGCCCAAAGATTTGGTTTTGACGCCGCCAGTAAGTTGGTGGGCTTGTCAGACCATGATTTAGCCCCACCCTATCTAGCCAATCGATATATTGAAGACGACCAATAGGTCTTACAAGGCAACCTGATTACCGATCAGTTGGAACTTCTCGCTCACAATGAGAAAAATGCCAGCTGGTTTAGAACATCAAAATGGCCAGTTTATAATCTACAGGGGGAAATTATTGGCTCCTATGGGGTTAGCAAAAAAATAGATCTCTCTGATTCACAAGCTACACCGTTTCACGAACTCAATGTACCCATTGAATATATTCAAAAAAAATATTCAGAGAGCATTTCCGTTGAGAAACTAGCCCAAGCTTGTCACGCATCAATTAGCACATTAGAGCGACGTTTCAAGAAGCACCTATCAAAAACACCCTTACAATATATAATGGAAGTTCGATTAGACAATGCCCGCATGATGGTCTTTGATTCTAGTACAAAAATGTCGAATATTGCACAAGAAACAGGCTTCGTTGATAACAGCCATTTCACTCGCGCCTACAAAAAACGCTTCAACATTTCTCCCAGTGCCGACCGCAGACAACGAATACAAAAAGTTTGATATTGCAGGCCCAAATTCTGGCCAGCTCCTTTCGATATTTAGCGTATTATTCTGCCGCCCAGGACATTGCTTTGCGAATGAGTTCTCGATACTCGGGTACGTTATAGGTAGCTGGCCTATGACCAATCGCTGAATAAAATACCTTTCCCTTACCAAGCTCGTGACGCCACACCAATGGGTGTTCACCCTTCATTGAGTCAACAAAATCATACTTCGTTTTTCCTTTCGTAATGTAAGAGCCCTCGTCAATGGTCAGTAGTATCTCGTAGCCCTTTCCTCTTGGGCTTTGATCAAAAGCGTACCATTCTTCCTGCTTTACATTCCAAGGTGCGGGTAAATGTCCGGTCAATTCCCTCGCTTCGCCCGTGGGGTATAAGTCGGCGTCTTGGAACTGGGGCTCCATGGTGTGGCCTATGAACTGCGCGCCCAAGAGTACGTCAACGTACCAATTCCAAGGGTATTCTGTATCACCACCCGCAGCGTGCAAACCGAGCCAAGCCCCTCCCCCCTCCAACCAACTTTTAAAATCACGGCGCTGTATTTCTGTGAGAACATCCCCAGATGTATTATTCCAAATCACCATCTTAAACTTTTGTAAATCTGTAGAGTTATGAACCGCGGCGTTATTAGTGATGTATACATCCCAGCCTAACTGCTCAGCCAAGCCCGTTAGCATACCATCACTGACCGGTATGGTTTCGTGATGAATAAAACCGTTAGTTTTATTAAAAATCAATATTGTTGGGCGGGAGAATTCAGGCAACTCTGGAGCTACAGTTTCATAAGCATGCCGAGGAACTAGACCATTTTTAGTGACGTAAAGGTATCCCGCAACAAGTACTATTACTAGAAGCAGGGATAGAGTTATAGCGATATTTTTTATCATAATAGGCTCAATTAGTTAAAGCCTACCGACCGCTAATTGTTTAACGGCGTAATCACAGGCACGGGCCGTAAAGGCCATATACGTTAACGAAGGGTTCACACAAGAAGATGAAGTCATGAAAGAACCATCAGTAATAAATAGATTGGCCACGTCGTGGGCCTGATTGTATTTATTTAGAACTGAACGAGCGGGATCATCACCCATACGGGCGGTGCCCATCTCATGGATTCCCATGCCACCAATGGGCTCTCCCTCATCGAAATTGTCAATGATATAAACCGCACCGGCCGCCTTGAGGAGGCGCTCCGCTTGGACCTTCATATCCACCATCATTTTTCGTTCATTTTCTGACCACGAAAACTCCACAGATACTTGGGGAATGCCAAAGCGATCCACCTTGTCAGGGCTCAAGGTGACGCGGTTGTTCGAATTAGGTAAGCACTCCATAAAGGCTTGTAATACAAACAGCGACTGCCCAGGTTTGCGTAAGCTATCTTTTAATTCCACACCAAAACCACGGCGTGTTACGTTGGTCGACCAATTAGTACGAAGCGCCACGGTCTGAAAGCCGTAACCACGGATAAAACCAGTATCACTTTCTTCCCCCGGTAAATTTCGAAAACGTGGAATATAAGTGCCATTGGGGCGATTGCCGTAATAGTAAGTATCCATATCGTCAAGGAAAACTCCCACCCCACCAAATCCTGTAGCATGGTCCATCAAATACTGACCAACAGTACCACTTCGATTCGCCAGACCCTTGGGAAAATACGCGCTGGTAGAATTTAGTAATATCTGGGTGGATGCAATAGTGGACGCACAGAGGAAAAATATTTTAGCTCGGAACGATAGGCGCTCCCCCGTTTTCGTATCGATGACCTGTACCGCAGATACTTTACGCGTTTTGTCATCATAGATGAGCTTTTCCACAAGGGAGTTAGCTCTTAAGGTCAAATTTCCCGTTGCCCGAGCCGCTGGCAAAGTGGAGCTCTGCGAGCTGAAGTAGCTGCCGGTGGAGCAGCCGCGATGGCATGGGCCACAATAGTGACACGCACTACGACCCTTGTGGTTCTCCGTTAGAACCGCTACACGGCCTATAGTCATAGTGACGTCTGGCGCTTTTTCTTCTAAGCGCCGCTTGATGGTTTTCTCAATAGCGTGCAACTTCATTGGCGGTAAAAATTCGCTATCAGGCAGTTCTTTAAGGCCTTCCGCTTGACCGCTGATGCCCACAAACTGTTCCACATAACTGTACCAAGGCGCAATTTCCTCGTAAGTTACAGGCCAGGGTATCGCGGTTTTGTCTACACCATTGGCGGCAAAATCTTGCTCAGACCAACGATAGCTTTGACGCCCCCAGAGCAAGGATCGGCCACCCACTACATCCGCGCGAATCCAGTTAAAGGGTTTGTGTTCATGGCGAACATAAGGGTTGTCTTTGTCATTATTGAAAAACGTTTTATTGGCTTCACTGAAGGCATAATTTTGACTTTGTATAGGATACTCTTCGGCTTCCTCTTCACGGTTTTTCATACCATTAAAGGGCAAGTTCCAATCGGGGGCGTGCTCGCCCAAATAATCGATGCCGTGCTGAAGATCTTCACCACGTTCTAAAACCAATACCTTCAAACCTTTTTCTGTCAGCTCTTTGGCGGCCCAGCCACCTGATATACCAGAGCCAACAACAATTGCATCAAATTCTCTTGCGCGATTCAATCTACTCACCCCTACTCAACATATATTATTCACTTATTTATCGTCGAAGATTCAAATCATGTTTGCCTTCCCGCCCAAGTGCTATCGCCTTCTTTCAACGGAACATCACCATCAAAGCTCATTGGCATAGGCATGTATCTAAGAACTTGGGTACTACCAACTTTAGAAGTGAAAAAACCATAAATAGTAAGTTCTTTTAGCTGGCAGATAAACGGGGCCGGGTGGCCTTCGAGAAAAGCTCCGCCCTGATTTCCCAAGTCATACCAGGGGTGCTCTTCTGCGTCCAACTCCAGGGAGCTTAATATCTTTAGAAGTTCGTCACTGGAAAGATCCAGCGCATCCTTATCGAAGTGATTTTTTGCCATGTCCGACACCGACTCTAGCCCCGCCATAAACACCAATCGCTCTTCGTCATTAAGCCAATCCACAAGTATCAATTCGATAAATTTTCCCACGCCGGCTTCAGTGGCCCCTGGAGTGTCAGTTTCCGGTATAATAATTTCTATAAGACGGTTAATCAGCGTACGCTGCGTTACGGAAAAATAATCTATCGGACGTTCAATGTAGCTTGGCGCCGAAGCCAAGTAGTGTTTTTGCTCATGGCTTAAACTGAAGCCCGACTGACTGACCCCCACACCACCGATCAGAAGGGCCGCGCACTCTAAAAAATCACGACGTTTCATAATCCATCACCTTGTTTCAGAAGATTATTGTGGTATTTAATTTTTCTAATGAGCAGGTAGACAAGAAAAACGAATATGGCCGCAGCCAGTAATACTATGTGACGATATTGCCAAACTGACATGGTATAAGCCGCCACCTTAAAAACCTGATAGCCAACATAAAGTAGTTCGATTTTGAGCAAATGATAGGCTTCATAAAATAGAGTAGCCGTGGGCAACAGAAAGAACTTTATATATAGTGCAAACCCTACCGCAAGAAACAGGCCCTTGCGATGAGTTTTCAAAAATGTTTCCGGCATTCTTTATACTCTCTTGTTCACCTGACTATTAGAACAGCTCAAGCTGCGGCTTAGCTTGGACCAATTCCGCATTTATTGGTAAAAAATCGTCACTATCGGCAGTCTAGCCTAACGCTGAACCAGCCCCCTAGTTAAACCTCAACATACAGGCTTCAGCAGAGAGGACAGAAAAACCAACTTATCTGGGAGATTGTCAAGCTCGATAGGTATTCGCGTTGGCGAAAATGCTGGAATATTCTGGTCCGCCATTGAATGGGACTGTAAATGACATTTTTGACTATTCGATACTTGAAGAAGGCAAGGTATATTTTGAAACTATGCCATTTGACTTACACACTCTTGCCCACTAGCTTAGTGGAATTCCACCCTGAACAAGTAAGAAAACTGCATAAACACCGGTAGAGACAGCACCGAATGTACCGCTCTATCCAATAGGTAACCCTACTACCTATCCAAAGGATAGTATGGGCGATCGCCATTTTCGGTGATCCAGTTTACCCAAAGCTTGCCGTCATTGCCGTCGCTCAGTGTCACAAAATTGCGAGTGCGAATGTATTGCTTGCTGCCAAAGGGTTTTAGCAAACTGACTTTTATACTTCGGTCTTCGGTAAGATATTCAGACTTGTCATTGGTTACAGCCATGATACCCAACCACTGCACTCGACTGGGCGCCGGGTGCACAATACCAGACGACACCACTTGATGGATTTTAAAACGCTGCACAGGATCTCGACGGTCAAGAATTACACCGGCACATCCAATGTGCACATCCCCCGATAATATGAGCGTGCGATTGTTGGGCCGCCGTCGAGCATTCTGCAACAAACGCATAATTAGGCGAGCGCGCTCGCCCTCGTGCCCCTTGGCTCGCCAGTGATCCTTCAGATCATCCGTCAGTTCTTCCTCCCAAGGGGTATAATCAAAAGCCGTTTCGGTCATGGTAAAGTCGCGATATACCACGGGTACTGCCGACATGAGAAGCAAATCACCAGAATCCACCTTGTCTTCCAAATAGCTATTCAAACAGTTCCAATGATCGCTCCCCATCACTTGCTCGCGAGTGCGTTCAGAGCGATTGTCTAAAGCGAGAATGTGATAACCATGAAAGGGGACACCTTGGCTGTAAAAGGACTTTTCAGCATCCATTAGCGCTGTATTTTCAAGGCTGCGTATTTGAAACAGTAAAAAATAATGCCGAGCGCGCTCAAAAATCGCCTGAAATACTGCACAGCTCTGTAAGCTCTCGGGGAAACTGCCCCAACCATCAAAGATGTCATGATCATCCCACATCATCACCGAAGGAATACTGGCCATCATCATGTTCATTGCCGGATTGCTCCAGCGATCACGGTAGAGTTGGTCATAGAAGCGGTCTATTTGGGCTACCATCAATGTTGATGCTTTGCGCCGCTTTTTTTCATCGAGGGGCAATTCATTCCACTTACGCAGTTCTGGTACCGCCCCCCAAATACTGTCGGCATAGACCTGATCACCGCCCATCAACAAGGCCGCGTAGGGTGAGCTTTCATGATTGGCTTGTAAAGATTCCCAAAGCGCATAAGGGCGTTCGGTTTTGGTCATAATATCGAGAGACGAAAAGCCATTGCAGGACCCATAGGCCATGTTGGGCTTACTTCCCAAAACCGGCACGGAGAATGACCATTGACTGGTGTCTGCGCTATTGCTAGCTGAGGTTCCACCCAATAAAACGCGGTAGCTGAGCTCGGTGGCACGATTCTGGGCTTGTATGGCAATAGTGGCGCGCCAAACACAACCCGACGCTACTTTGCCCACTGAACTCGCGGAGATTATTTGCTCATCACCGGTGATAGAATCTGTAACAACAACTGCAGCCTCACTAACGGAGGCCGCACTCGAAAAACACACGCTGTAACAACTTTCTGATTCCAGCCCTAAAAGTGGGCCCACTAGAATTTTCGCTGACATTTATTACCTCCTTGTAATGAAACTGAATCGGGGTCAAGTCTTGCCTTTTGCCTAATAGAAGTATCATAGACTTGGGTGGAAAGGCAAAAGGCAAGACTTGACCCCGTTTTTCTTATCCGAAGAAGTTGAAGGTTTCGGTATTACTCAGTGGGAATAATTGGCTTGCTGCGCTGTTATTTATGCCAAAGTAATTGCGCAGTGCTTTGTGAACGTGCTTGGGATATATAATCGTGCCGCTACTGTTGTCTTGCATTAGCGTGCTTGGGTTTATCTCCAGGGCGTTTTGCGCTCCGTCTGTTGCACCCACCACCTGGTTGCCCCAAGCAGCGTTTCTCTCCATAACCATAACGCTGCCAATGGGCCAATGATCTTTGCCTTCGAAGCCGTTGTAAAATGGGGTGCGGCTAAAATCGGAAGCCACTACAACAGTAAGGCGATCAGCGATGCCTAATTCATCGGCATAGCTCCATAGATAGTCCAAACTGTCAGTCGTGTGAGCCATCAGCGGCTCGTGGTTGCTGTCATGATCAGCGTGAGTATCAAAGCCAAACTGTACCAAGTCGGCACTACAAGCTGTACCAGACTTGAAGGCGAGTAAGGCAAACATCATTTGCTTTTGTAGAGTGCTAACACCTGCGAACCTGCCAAGATCCGTATCAGAAGGGAATGCCGATTCATCGGGAATAATATCAGCAAAGGCAAATAAATCGTCTTTGCTACGCAAAGACTCACTATAGGCTGAGGCGTTCAATTGCCTAAGTGGCAACTGGGTGTCATCTACGATGATGCTTTGTAAGCGCGCCTCTTGAGCCGCGCGTATCATCGTCATTTGCGCTTTTACTTGCAGCGGGTGCTCTGCCGCTTCCCAAGGCACCTGATTAGGTCGCAACACGGTTGTCAGCGCATTGCGGTCAGCGCCCTCAATGCGGCTTGAACGAATGATGCCCCCCGTTGCATTAAAACCGCCAAAGGAGAGATAAGACATAGGCATTTCTGGCGCCTGACTGGCCGCAAAAAGTGCTGACAATGTGGGGTATCCACTGGAATTTCGACCACTCCAATTATGCAATTCGCCCACGGAGTGCGCATTGGTTTGAGCGTCAACGCCATTAATAATTAGAGTGTCGTTGTGGTATTTGTCGAAAAAAGCCTGATTGTTGGCATAGGGTGCGTATTGGATATTACCGGCGGTTTGAATTTCTCCACTGTTTGACCAGCGAGTAATTTCCAACTCGCCGGGGATGTTTACTTTCGGATCACAAAAGCTTGAAACGTCCCAGCCCCCCGATGCCTGTAAGGTGATGAGCAACCGGCCATTGTATTGGCTCGCTGCGTAAAGCTTTGGCATTGCAGCACCCGCGCTCAGCAGTGATGCTAACTGTAATAGTCGACGTCTTTTAATCATGATTTACTCGTGTAAGAAGTTAAAGTCGGTCATGAAAAATACCAACATTGCTATCCAGGTACCCAGCATCTTTGTAGGGTCCTCGGCTAATTCACCCGCATTGTCGCCGTTTAGCTCCCACCAGCCGTCTGGTAGAGAACAAAAATCACTCTCATCGTTCCAGGCCCAAGAGTGGGTGTCATTTGCTACACGGTATTCCCACAACTCTGTGAGCAATGAGTAGCTTTGGTTTAACTCGGCGCTATTGCTTGCAACGCTTTCGCCCCACATCAGTGCGTGGAGACCAACCAAGGCCGCCCGAATATCACTCTCATGACTATTGGGGGTCATGTTTCTGTCGATTCCCGCCAATAACCTTCGCTCATTTTCCGGTAAATTGATGTCTTTGATAATGGCTCCACACGCCATCCACAGGGCATTCGCTTCTGCAATATTCGCCATGATAGGAGTGATTTGGCGCGCTCGCACCAGAGTGCCCTTGCCGTCTATGCCTCCATAGTAAGCGCTATACCTCGAAGACAATGCAGTATAAGTATTGTCGGGCTCCCAAGGGTCTTGATTACCCTCCTCCCATCGGAGCCCCAGAATTTGATAGGTTTTTTCATCCAGCTCGCGAGGTGTAAGTAATCGCTTTACCCCTACGTTTGCCAGTTCAATAGCCCGGCTGCTGTCTATGTTTTCGGTGCTGCCCTCCCCTCGAAACCAGGCAGACATCATCATTTCTACCAATAGATCTTTCAAATTAAAGGCTGAACCACCATCAAAACCCGATACGAAAGTATCTCCGAGTGCAGCAATATCACCTTGCTGTTGTTCAAATCGAGCCAGCTGTTCTGTAAAACCAACATCACTACTAACCTCTGGTGCGTTGTAGGGTGCGGCCCCCATTAAAGCCGGCCACCAAAACTTTACCGCGGCCGTGGCAAAACGAGGATCGCTAACAATATGTTGTGCCAACCATTGAATACTCGACCCTGTGGTCGGAGCAATTTGCTCTCCTAGGCCTGGGCTGCGCATATCTCTGAACCAAGTATCACCCTCTTGATACCCACTGTTTGCATCTTCTTTATAGGCGCCCGGTAAGGAGTCTGTGCCGGGCCAACTGTCGTTATACCAACCCTCATTACCAAAATGTTGAAAAGCGCCAGCGACTGGGTCCACTTCTACGTGACAGACCGTGCAATTAGGGTTGTTTAGTGTCGGGTTATTAGTGTCGGCCAAGGCCACTGGATCGGTTGTGCGCTGGGCCGATTTCTCAATGTCAAAGCCTAGGAAGTGGTAATTTGTCCAGCGAGAACGTGCTCTGTTGCGGTTGGTTTCGGTGGTGGGGTAGCGGGCGAGGAAAGCAGGTTCAGACAAGATGCCAGCGTGGGGATAATTAACGGTGCCACTGTGTGATAACACTCGGATACTAGAACCGATCTCCAGTTGTTCAAGCTCTGAGGCTTGATATTGTTCGTCCCGTATAACATGCCCATTATTAACGGCTTTTTGGAAAGTATTGTAGGCCGCACCCTCGGGAAAGGTGAGCGAGTCCGCCCCTACAATTTCAGCAGAGCCGCGATTCACCATGGTGTAGTTTGCGGTTAATATTTCAGTATAAGGCCGGTCATTTTCAACCACGTAGGCAATTAACTCTAAGGGCGCGCGAGCAAAGCCTACGGTAAATTCTCGACGCCAAAGGTAATAAGCTTCAGCGTCACCGGCGCGCATTAAATCGTTTTCTCGATTGGCCATAATTGGGTAGAGGTCGGCCCCCGCATCAATCACGTCGAAGGAGCCGTTGCGCCACAGGGTTTCGGTAAATAAACGGTCATCAGCGCCTGAAATTAGGAACTGATGAAAGCCCTCCCCTGCCATCAAACCCCGAAGGGCTGTTCGCAGACCCTCGTCGCCACTGTTGGCCTGAGTAATTTCGGCACTTGTGGGCAGTCGCTCGGCAACAATCAAAGCGGCGCGACGCAGGGTTTGCTCAGCAGACGCCAAGACAACACCATTGAAAAGGCCGTCTTTATTGGCGCTGACACAGCCGTCACTGCAATTGTTCACAAGGTCTATGAAGGTGCTGAGTTTTTGATAGCCATCGCTTGTAGAGGGCAACTGAACGCCACCACCGTGCCCAACACCCCGGACCTTATCGAGGATCACTGCGCCGTTACCTTCGTCAAGCAAGATGTAAGCGCTCAAAACCCCGTAATTGGCCTCAAGGCCACCGGGATAGACGATATCTGATACTGCAGCCACGCCCCCCTCTATATGACAGGCACTGCACATGTTAACCACGATATCTTGATTAACATTATCGCTATAGTAGCTAAAGGCAGACCCGCTGATCGCCGAGAGCGCAAGAGTAAGGGTGGCTTCATCACTGTCCACGCCAGCCAGCAATTGAGAGGCTGACAGGATGTCACTGTCGCCGTCGTAAGATTGATCGCCGTTTTCAACCGCCAGAGTAAAGGCATTGGCAACGGCCATTCTATTGACCACAACCAAATTGTCATCGGTGCCCTCTTGAACACCGTCGGTAATTCGCAGAGCGATGGACGCCAAACTCCAATCTGGGTCACCAGATTCCAACTTTCCTAGATACCAATTCAAGCCTTCGGTATCGGCATCACGCCCAAGTAATTGGACAAAAATATTATTGATGAGGGCGCTATTTTCCATATTGCCGAAACGATCAACATATTCTGAAGAACTGCCAAAACTGTCAATAATTTCGCTGAGGTCGCCTCCGGCCACTTCGAGCTTACCCGCCCACCAGTTCAGGCCCCCTGGGTCACCCGGGCGACCATAGTAAGCCACATACATTTTCTGCACTTGATCTTCGTAGGTAGCGGCTGCGGCCGTGGCAGGTACACAATAGGCCAGTATTAATAGGAAAAACCAACATAGATGCCGGACGGAGTGCTGTAACTTGTAAAATAAGACCATTAAAGATTACTCATAAAACAGAAGAACAGAAGAACGTGCATGAACATTAACACTCACTTGAGTATACCCATAAAGAAAGGGATAGCAATGCACGGCCTATTCTGTATTAAAAACACGAAATGCTGACGCCAAAGCGCTTTCCATACTCCAACTCAGTGCTGCGGCCCCACTAAGCCAAGATGTATTTCAGCAACATTTAATGACTGTACAAAGCCCGATTAGTCACCGTAATATTAGACGAGAGATTCGTTTAGGAAATGGGGACGCAGATGAAACTGATTGCACTGTTAGTATTTGCAAGCTTGATCAGTGCTTGTGCCGAGGTGAAACCCTGGCAACGAGACAAACTGGCTAAACCCGAAATGACATTCAACGACGATGCCCTCGGCGAGCAGTTAGACAAACAAGTATACAATAGTAAGGAAGCCGCACACGGAGGTGGCAGTGTGAGCGGAGGCGGATGCGGTTGCAATTAACACGGCATAAAACTTGTTTCGAATACATTTAGCACAGGATTGAGAATGAAAAAAAATCTTCACCCCTCTAAATTGGCCTTACTCACAGCCTCGGCATTGGCGCTGCCCGCCATTTCCCAGCATTTATCAGCGGCAGGCCCAACAACAACGTCCAAGATCAAAGTGCACGCCGGTAGCTATCAAGAAGACGACATACAAGAAGAAAAAACACTGAGTGCCAACCGAGGTCGCTACGACGTAGACATTGGCCAGTTCTATCTTTTAACACCCATGGGCGAACGCGGCGAATTCACTCTTAACCTAGCCTATGAGAAAATGTCAGGCGCGTCCCCTTGGTTCACCCTGCCGGGTTTAGACGGCGAAGCCGTGCAGATCATGAGCGGCGCCACCATTGCTGATCAACGAACAGATACAGCCCTTAGTTACAAACACTTTTGGGAATCTTTTGCACTGCAGGTCAATACTGGCCTGTCGGATGAGGATGACTATAGAGCGAAAAATCTCGGCATTAGCCTACACAAAGAGCTCAATAAGGGTTTAACAGAATTTGCTCTGGCCTTTGCCTATTCACGAGACAAGCTTCGCCCATCTGATTCGGAACAATTTTTAGATAGAGTACAAACGGCGGACAAATATCTTCAGGAGTTTGGCGTGACGTTGACTCAGGTGATTAACGCTTCTACTATCGTGCAAACCAGCCTCAACTATGAAAGGCAATGGGGATTTCTCTCCGATCCTTATAAGGTGGTCTTCGTGGAGAATAATATTTTACCCGATAGTCGCCCTGACACTCGGCACGCGGTGTCTTGGACAACTGACATGCGCCATTTTGTTGATGCAGCCAATGCGGCTGTGAAAGTGAAATATCGTTGGTTCTCTGACAGCTGGGGCGTCAACTCGCACACATTAGATCTTCAATGGCACCAGAATTTGCCCCGTGATTGGGCCATCATTCCCTCTATTCGTGTTTACTCTCAATCTCAGGCAAATTTTTTCGACAATACATTTTCTGAATCTAGCACGAATACATCGCACTCGAACGACTACAGGCTATCCGCCTATGGCGCACGTAGCCTAGGCTTGGAAGTTCGAAAGAAATTCGGTAGCTACGCACTTGGGCTGGGATACAAGAAATATCGCTCGGCCGCCGAGTACAGTTATTCAAAATCCCCTACTGAAGCTCCCGGCCTCGTTGACTTCAGTCTTCTAACGCTGAAATTCGAAATGGAATTCTTCTAGAGCTATGAGGTTCGCGTAAGACGATGGAACTTTTTACATATGCCTTTAAGGCCATGGGCAGCCCTTGTGAGTTCCAATTATATTGCCGCAGTCAAACAGAATTTAATGAATGCTACCTCGCGGCTGAAAACGAAGTTATTCGTTTGGAAAAAAAATACTCACGCTACTTAAATGACAGCGTCACGGCAATGATCAACTCAGTGGCTAAAGATGGCGGCAGTATCGTTGTAGATGATGAAACTTCTGGCATCATTGATTTTGCCGATCAGTGCTATCAACTCAGCGAGGGGCTATTTGACTTGAGTTCAGGGTACTTTCGAAACCTATGGAATTTCAAATCCCGAACCGTGCCCTCTTCCGCCAAGATAATGGAGGCCTTAGGCTTCGTTGGCTGGTCGAAAATAACCTGGAACAGGCCGACCTTAAGCTTCAATCAAGGCGGAATGGAATTGGACTTTGGCGGTTGCGTGAAAGAGTATGCCGTCGACGCCGCAGCTTCCTTGTTCAAAACCATGGGCATCACCTCAGGCATCATTGACCTCGGTGGCGATATTGCCGCCATAGGCCCTCATCCCGACGGCGCGCCTTGGTTGATCGGCATCAGGCATCCACGCCAAAAAGACGAGCCCGTCGCCATGATACCTCTCGCCTCAGGGGCACTGACGAGTAGCGGGGACTACGAGCGTTACTTTATCAAAGATGGTCATCGCTACTGTCACATAATCAATCCTGAGACAGGTATGCCTGCTAATCAATGCCAATCAGTCAGCGTAATGGCGGACCAAGCGATAGTGGCAGGAGCGGCGAGTACCATCGCATTTCTAATGGGATCCAATAAGGGACAGGCTTGGCTGAAAGAAATGGGGCTGAGCTATCTAATGATTGACTCAAAAGGCAATATAGATACCTGATGTTTCTGGCGCTATGATCGCCAACTTCCTATACGTCAAGCCTCTTTTTGTGCTTAACTTAAGGCCCTTATGCTGGCAGAAAAGAACATCATGGCGACACCTCCATCGAGCTCAAACTTAACTGATTTACGCACCTCTTTAGGGAAGCTTCAGGCGCTGTCTGATAAATCTTGGGATAGTGTCAGCCCGCTACTCTCCTATCAAAAATTCAGTCGTGGCGAATGCATTATCGAAGCTGGGCAGGCAGTGAGCCAGCTCTACTTTTTAACATCCGGACTGGCGAGATTTTACTATTTACACTCCAATGGTAAAGAATTTAACAAGTCTTTTGCCGCTACGGGCAATGTGGTGAGCAGCATCACTTCATTGACAACGGGTCAAGCTTCCGCGTTCTATGTGCAGGCCTTAGCGAACTGTGAATGCCTCTGTCTATCGTATAAGTCTATGCTTTTGCTCGCAGAACAGCATAAAGATTGGAATACACTTACCATACGTTTACTGGAACAACTGTCGATCAAAAAAGAGGCGCGCGAAGCTGATTTTTTACTGTTGACAGCGACCGAACGGTATGAAAAATTTTTACGGGAATGTGCGCCAATCGTCGATCAAATACCCAATTACCACATAGCCTCCTATTTGGGTATAAGCGAAGTCGCGCTGTCACGCATACGAAACAGGCTGAGATTAACTTAGGTTAATGTCTCTAGATTCAATTCATAAGAAAATAAGGTCTTTCATCTAAGCGAGAGAACCGTAATGAAATTGATTGGAGATACTATTCTTATCACTGGCGGCAGTGAGGGCATTGGACTAGCGCTGGCACGAGCGCTTGAGCCAAACAACACCGTTATCATTTGTAGCCGCAATCAGCGCAAGCTCGAGTATGCCAAAAATTTATGTAATGGTTTGCATACGGAAGTTTGTGATGTCAGTGATACGGCACAACGTCAGGCGTTGGTGAAACGACTAGTGGAGTTTTTCCCGCATCTGAACGTAGTGATCAACAATGCTGGCGCCAAACGAACTACAGACCTAGCGGGTCCTGAAGACCTTAATGCGGCGAAGACTCACGATATGTCGCTGAATTTTTCCGCACCGGCCGAACTGTGCATTGAGTTCTTACCTCATCTACGTTCACAAGCTAACGCTTGCATTGTTAATATGACAACAGGACTAGTGTATTTGCCAAAGGCGAAGCAGGCCTTTTATTGTGCTGCCAAGTCGGCCCTACACTCATTCACATTGAGTTTGGCTTGGGCGCTCAAGGAGTCATCGGTGGAGGTTTGTGAAGTGTCTCTGCCACTGGTTGACACTCAATTCCATCAGTCTGAACTCCCTAAGAACATGCAAGCTATGAAATCAGAAGAGGCGGCCAATAAGACATTGCGTGGCATCCGCAAAGGAAAAAAGCATGTCTACATCGGCAAAACATTACTCGCGCACTGCCTGTCTTTAATCGCTCCTGACACGGGGATGGCGATCGTCAATCGTTAGCACCACGTATCCCTGTGACCAAGCTCGCCAGCTAAAAAACCTACAAATTCTCTCAGTTAATCTTCCGTTAATGTTTCGTTAAGTTTCTATTCACCCTCTACCAATAGAGTAGCGCCGATTATTAACGAGGCAATATTGAGGGAAATACAATGACATCACTAGCACAGGCGCTTGCAGTTACGCTGGCATCCACGTTTTTATTAGTCGGTTGTGGCGGCAGTGGTAGCAAGATTATGCAGTTGGTGGAAGACAACATAATCGAAAGCCAGGAAAAGGAAATTCGTACGACGGTGGAAAAAGTCATGGCAGAGTTTCAGCTGCCCGGCGTATCCCTGGCACTCGTTGCAGACCATCGAGTGGTCTACTCTAAGGGTTTTGGCACCACTAAACTAACATTGGGGAATGCCGTAACGGCAGACACATCGTTCTGGCTAGGCTCCGTGAGTAAGGCCGTTACTGGTGTGGCATTAATGCGCGCACAGGAACAGGGGCTTCTGGCTCTCGATGATCATGTGCAGACTTTGCTGGCCAATGACTCAAGAGTAAGCCTATCGCTGCCTCACACTTATCCTCTGCTACTGCGGCATTTGGTTACCCATACCAGCACTATCGTCGACTCAGAGGCCTACGAATGCGCATACTTCGTTGGTGAGGCAACAGGCGAGCACTACAGCTTGGCCAACGCCCTGATTGACGGCAACTGTGACGAAAGTGCGCCGGCTGACCTTGCGGGTTTCCTCAATAGTTATCTATCAGAGTCGGGCACATATTATTCGAGTTCAGACAACTTTTTAACCACTGAACCAGGCTCTCTCTTTAAATACAGTAATATCGCGTCGGCCTTGGCCGGTTACACCATCGAGTCGGCAAGTGGAACCACTTTGGCCAATTTCGCGAACATGCACATTTTTACCCCGCTAGGAATGAACAATACAAGCTGGACGCGCAGTGAACTAGCCGAAAACAATATAGCCACACCGCACGTTTGGGACGATGAAAGTGAAGTGATGGCCGAATTGCCAGTGTACGAGCTTTCTACTTGGCCAGATGGCGGCCTGCGCAGCAGTGCCAATGACCTTGGCAATCTGCTACTAAGCATTATGGAACAAGGTGAACTGCCCGCCAGTGGCGGCCAGCAAGAAGCGGTACGCGTGTTAGAAAAAGCATCAGTAGCGACTCTACTGGAACCCATGATTGACTCCGGACAAGACGAGGAATTGAGTGTCGGCGTATTCTGGATGACAACAAAGACTCGCGGTGGCCGTAGTGTTATCGGACACTCAGGGTCAGACCCCGGTGCGTACAGCTATATGCTTTTCGACCCTAAAAAAAATGTCGGCCTGGTATTGATGGGCAATGGCGATGATGAAATCGCCGAGGGTTTCGATGAAGCCCACGATGCACTGATTGAAGAACTACTGGACGCCGCGGACGTTCTGGGAAAAATTTAAAGAGTGACTATTTACCCAGCACTGACCGAGCAATAAGTTCTTTCATAATTTCGGAGGTGCCCCCGTAAATAGTCTGAACGCGGGCATCTACATAGAAGCGGGAAATTGGATACTCAGCGGTATATCCGTATCCGCCAAACAGCTGCAAGCATTCGTTGACCACACGACACTGCATTTCAGTGCAGCTCAACTTCACTATAGCTGCTTCTTCTGAGCTCATGGTTCCAGCCAGGTATTTCTCAATACATTGATTTGCGTAAGCTCGGCAGGTTTCGATCTCAGCGCGAACCCCCGCCAGCTTGAAGCGAGTGTTTTGGAATTCGCCGAGACTCTGACCGAAAGCGCGTCGATCTTTCACATAGTTCACCGTGATTTCCATGGCGCCTTGAGCTTGCCCCACCGCCTGCACCGCACACCCAAGACGTTCGCGACAGAGTTCTTGCATCATATGCATAAAACCCATGCCCTCTTCACCCAGCAAGGCACTAGCAGGCACACGTAAGTCTTCAAAAAATAACTCAGCAGTATCACTGCTGTGCTGGCCAATTTTTTCAATTGCTTTTCCTCGGGAAAAACCCGGCAAATGAGCATCTACTAAGAAAAGAGAAACTCCTTTCGCCCCGGCTTTTGTATCCGTTTTGGCAGCAACAATTGCCAGATCCGCGTTGATTCCGTTGGTAATAAATGTTTTGGAACCATTGATAATGTAGTCATCACCGTCCCGAACAGCCGCGGTTCGCAAGGAGGCAAGATCACTGCCAGCACCCGGTTCAGTCATACCCATGCAGCCTACGACCTCACCGCTAACCATTTGCGGCAGCCAGTATTGCTTCTGCTGTTCACTCCCGAGGTGAAGGATATAGGGAGCTACGATATTCGCATGTATATTGTAACCAGAAGCAATACCGCCATAGCCTAGGCGAGACAACTCTTCGACAATCATTTGGGCAACGCCAAAACCCGCTCCGGCACCACCATACTGCTCAGGAAAGTCTACGCACAGCATGCCTGCGCTACCCAATGTATTCCAAAGTTCGCGCGGTACTTGACCTGCTTTCTCCCAGGCTTCAAAGCTTGGCGCTATCTCTTGTTCTAGAGCACGTAGCACCGAGTCGCGAAACAGCTCTGTCTCTTCCAGCTTAGCTTGGCTTGCTTGGGTCATAATATATTCTCTGTTTAAAAGGGAGTTAAAAGGCGAGCGCAATAGCTTGCTCTCAAAGCAATAGCCTAAAAGGGTCTTCTAATAGGGATTTTATGTACTGCAAAAAATGGGCGCCGTCCGCACCGTTTATCACTCGATGGTCAAAGCCTAGGGTGAGCGGCATCACCAAACGCGGTGAAAACTCGCCCTCAATGAAGCGGGGCTCTATTTGACTGGTCGCAAGGCCTAAGATGGCAACTTGAGGCCAATTAACAATCGGAAAAATTCCGCTCACGCCAATACCACCCAAATTTGAAATAGTAAATCCTGCGCCGGACAAGTCTTTTGCGCTTAATTTTCGATCTCGCGCTCTGGTCGATAGTTCACTAAGGTTTAGCGCAATATCCGAGAGGCTTTTGTCATTCGCATTCTCAACCTTCGGCACCACCAGCCCCGCAGGCGTATCTACCGCGACGCCCACATGGTAATAATCCCGATATACCAGTTCGTTGCGAGCGCTATCAAGTGCTGCATTAAAACGAGGGTATCGCTGCAATGCTCGCGCCACGGCTTTCACCATAATCGCCGTCAATGTAAGTGCTCCTCCCGAGCTTTTCACTTGGGCCTTGTGTTTCTGACGACTCGCTTCTAGCTCGGTAATATCTATTTTTTCCTGTAACCATGCGTGAGGTACTTGAGCCCAAGCATGATTCATATTGTGGGCCGTTGTCTGTTCCACCCGGCTCAGGGCTTCACGTTTATTGGGCCCAAACGTTTCAAGCTTAGGCAAAGCTCTCATTGAAACAGTATCCACGACACTAGTACTAACATCGCTTTCCGAAGAGTCATGCAAGCGCTGCTGCTTGGCGAAGGTTTTAACATCCGACTTGGTGATTCGTCCCTTTAAACCGCTGCCCGCCACCTGAAGAATGTCCACACCAATTTCCCGGGCGAGGCGCCTCGCACTTGGAGCGGCCGGAATTGTTGACCCAGGATTACCTGTTCTACGCTCCTCAATTTTAAATTCCACCGCGCCAGAATTGGTATCGGGAATTAGTTCCTCTGGCCGAGATTTAATCAATTCAGGCTCCGCAGTTCTCTCGGTTTCAATGATAACTTTATTTTTATCATCGCCAGCAAGTACCCCTTCTTGCAAACTGAGTAAGCGAACACCGGGACTTACACTTTGCCCCTCAGAAATAAAAAGTTCCCCCACGATACCGGAGTTTTTAGCAGGAACTTCCAACACCACCTTATCGGTTTCCACCTCCAGCAGGGTTTGCCCTTCTTCAACCTGGTCGCCCACTCCCACCACAATATTGGTAATAGTTCCTTCGTCGATGCCTTCTCCAAGCTCCGGCAGTACAATGTAATTTGACATTACTTTCCCCTAATAATCTTCTACCGGTGGTCTTTTATCTGCGAATATGGCCCAATCGGCCTTAGCCAAGGCTAATTGTTCGCTCGTAAATTTTCCGGTCTTGTACAAACCATAAAGTGCGCTGTAGGCGATATGCTCGGCATCGACTTCAAAATGCTCACGCAATGCCTCGCGGGAATCACAAATCCCAAAACCGTCCGTCCCGAGAGTGATGTATTCACCTGGCACCCAGCGGGCAATAGAATCTGGCAATGCTTTCATATAATCTGACGCCGCCACTGTCACTCTAGGCTCATCACTAAATGACTGAGCAAGGTGGGATTTTTTTACTACCTCTTCCGGATTCAAACGATTCCAACGGTCCACTGTCTGAGCGTCCCGTGACAACTCGGTATAACTAGTCACACTCCATATATCCACCGCAACACCATATTCAGCCAGCAGTGATTGCGCGCGAATCACCTGCTGCATAATGGGGCCACTGCCAAGTAGATTAACCTTGAGCGCGTCCTTATCGGCTAGTTCATACTGCTGAAAACGGTATAGGCCTTTGAGGATGCCTCCTTCAACTCCTTCTGCCATTGCCGGCATTGGGTAATTTTCGTTGTAAACCGTGAGGTAATAGAAAACTTTTTCCCCATCTTGATACATCGCTCGGATACCATCTCGCACTATCACGGCCAATTCGTAAGCGAAGGCAGGGTCGTAACTACGCAGGTTGGGCACGCTTGCGGCCAACAAAAGAGAGTGCCCATCCTGATGCTGTAAACCTTCACCGTTGAGCGTGGTGCGTCCTGCGGTCCCTCCCAGCAAAAAACCACGTGCCATACTGTCCGCGCAAGCCCATATCATGTCGCCCACTCGCTGGAAGCCAAACATAGAATAGAAAATATAGAAGGGAATTGTCGGCACCCCGTGAGTGGCATAGGCCGTGCCTGCAGCCATAAATGATGCCATGGCGCCCGCCTCACAAATTCCCTCTTGCAAAATCTGACCATCGGCCGCTTCTTTGTAGGGCAACAAACTATCAACATCCACGGGTTGGTATTTTTGGCCTTCAGGGGAATAGATACCCGCCTCACGGAACAAGGCTTCCATACCAAAAGTACGCGCTTCGTCAGGTACAATAGGCACTACAAAACGACCAAGCTCCTTGTCTTTGAGCAGCTTAGCCAGCAAGCGCACCATCGCCATGGTGGTCGAGATTGGTCGCTCCCCCGTACCGGCGAACAGCTCGGCAAACAAACTTCTGGAGGGCGGTGTAACCGCAGTGCATTGCACCTGACGCTGTGGCAGGAAACCTCCCAGCCGCTCTCGCTGTTTCTGTAGATACTGAATTTCTTCGCTATCAATTTTTGGCTTGTATAGCTCCGCCGCAGCCAATTGATCATCACTCAATGGAATGCCATAGCGCCGGCCGCAGGCAATTCGCTCCTCTCGAGACAATTGTTTCTTCTGATGAGCCGTATTACGTCCCTGTGTACCCTCTCCCATATCGTCGCCCTTGACCGTCTTAACGAGGATCACTGTGGGTTTACCGCTTGTTTTGGCTGCTTGGGCAAAAGCGGCGTGAATCTTCTTTGGGTCTTGGCCTCCACGTTTAATTTCGCGAAGCTCTTCATTGGTAACGCCTTTCATCAACGCCCTTAGCTGTAAAGAGGCCGCTGACTCGGACGCCCTTTCAACCCAGTGTTCCCGCTGCACTCCGCCATCGGAAACAGAATACATCTGATAATCGCCGTCTAGGGCTTCATCCATGCGCTGCTGCAATACGCCTTCGGTATCACGTGCCAGTAAACTGTCCCAGCCGCTGCCCCAAATAACTTTTATTACCTGCCAGTCTGCCCCGCGAAAGCTTCGCTCCAATTCTTGAATTACTTTGCCGTTGCCTCGAACCGGTCCATCCAAACGTTGCAAATTACAATTAACCACTAATACTAAGTTGTCTAATTTTTCCCGTGAGGCGATGTTGATAGTCCCCAAGACCTCGGGCTCGTCTGATTCTCCATCGCCAATGAAATTCCAGATTTTTCCACCATTTGAGGGTTTTAATCCACGAGCTTCTAGGTACTTGGCAAAACGAGCTTGATAAATTGCACTCGGTGTCGACAGCCCCATGGACGCGGTGGGCGATTGCCAAAACTCAGATAACTGACGCGGATGAGGATAGGAGGGCAGTCCCCCGCCCGCTTGCAATTGTCGCCGAAAATTTTTCAATTGGGCTTCACTCAAGCGCCCTTCCAAAAAAGAGCGCGCGTAAATCCCCGGCGCAGCGTGCGCCTGGACATTAACTTGGTCGCCACCATAGCTCTCGTCTTTGTTCCGAAATAAATGGTTAAATCCCACCTCTAGCATCGTTGCGGCTGAAGCATAGGTAGCAATATGCCCACCCACCCCACTGCCGCTATCTACCGCTTGCAGGACCATCGCCATAGCATTCCAGCGAATCAAGTTTTCGATCTTTTTTTCTATCGCCAGATTACCGGGATAGGCCGGCTCGGCCGCGAGATCAATGGTATTGCGGTAAGCAGTATTCAGTGTCGCCTCATCGAGCTTGACGCCGCTTTGCAGCAGTTGATTTTGCAGCTGTCGCAACAAGTCTTTAGCGCGCTCGCCACCTTGTGACTTGATGACATAGTCTAATGATTCTAACCACTCCTGTAGCTCTACGGCGGCCTCATCGAATTGAAGATTTGTGCTTGCGACTTCAGACATTATGTAACCCTTTGTAAGTACCAAGTTTTCTGCAGGCTTGCAGCTGAGGGATACCTTATGACCTCTGGGTCATATTAAGCGATACTTTTATTAAATACAAGTTAGCTTCGGAGCTCACTGATGTACGCTTACTAGGGCAGATCCAGCCATACCCTACACATGAGCAGTCTTTCGCTGCTCGCAATCAGGTTGATTCTCTGAGATTTCAACCAATATTTGCGATAAAGTAGCGCTTTAATGATTTTTGATACTTGACACTAGACGGAATTCAATCTTAAACTGACCCCGAGGTCATAACAGCTGAGATGCTAGGCAGCATTGTGAGTACAGAGCTAGCCTCACTTAATAATGATAATTCGGAGGAGAGTGATGAAAAGTAAGCCACTATTCAAACCAGGTAAGCCTCACAAACTTGCAATGGCAATAAGCCTACTGGTGCTGACACAAACAAATATCGCGCCAGTCTATGCGCAGGATGAAGACAATCTCTTGGAAGAAATCATTGTCACCGCTCAACGCCGTGAACAAAGTCTGCAAGAGGTGCCATTGAGCCTTACAGCACTCACCGGTGACATGCTGGCAGAGCAAGGCATAGATGATTTTCAGGATTTCGCTGCTCGAGTGCCGGGGTTTGAGTTACACGCGCAATCCTCTGTAGAAAGTAGCATCACATTGCGGGGGATCTCACCATTGGGTGGAAGCTCATCCCCTGTCGCCATCTACATTGATGACATGCCCATCTCCGGAATTCAAGGCAACGGCCAGCCATCGATCAAGAGTTTTGATGTTCAGCGCATCGAGGTTCTCCGCGGCCCTCAAGGCACGCTTTACGGCGAAGGGTCTCTTGGCGGCACCATCAAAGTGATTATGAACAAACCAGATACAAAAGTTTTTGCGGCAAAAATAGATGGCACGGCCTCAAGCACCACCGATGGCGGCAACAGCAGCTCTACGAACATTATGCTCAACCTTCCAATTATCGAAGGTGTCTTAGCCGCTCGCGCGGTTCTCCAGCATCGCGATAGCGCGGGTTTTGTCGATGCCCCTAATATCGGTAAAGAGGATGTAAACAGTGAAGAGCTCGCGGGTGGGCGCTTAAGTCTACGCTGGTTAGCCAGTGAGAACCTTACCCTTGATTTAGCGGCAATCTACCAAGATGTAGAACTTGACGGGCGCAGTGCTGCGTACTCAGAAGACACTTCCAACCCAGCAGGCACCCTTGCTGGAAGCTATCGAGCGCGGGAAACATCCATCTCTGTTGCAGAGCCCGGTACTGACCAATACGGTCAATATAATATGACGCTTACCTACAATCGCGAGCACCATCAATTCGTCTCCTCTACTTCTTACTTTGATCGAGAAACTGCCATTGCAAGAGACCTCGCAGGGCTAGTGGGCATAGCGAGTTCAATCTCTAGCGATCCTACCTTCGTGACAGACCCAACGCCCTTAACCGGCGTCGGTAATCTGCGAAGTTCGAAAGAGGAGATTTTCACTCAGGAATTCCGCGTCTCCTATGCCGGTGAAGATGCGCTTAGCTGGCAGGCCGGTGTTTTCTACAAAGACCGACAAAACCAAGTCGGTGATTTTGGCTTTTCCACACCTGATATCAGCGATATTCTCAGGCCTACCGTAGACTTGGGCGCCGGTGGAGCATTTGGCAGCTATTCGCAAAATGTCTATCCACTTTTTTCCGAGGAAGATACCAACTTTGAACAACGTGCCGTCTTTGGCGAGATCAACTATGTAATCACCGACAAACTGATCGCAAGCATTGGTGCTCGCTACTTCGAAGAGAAACGCGAGTCCACTTCAGAAAATGGCGGTTACTTTATTCAAGCGGCAACTTTCGGCGGTGTCTTTGGCGGCACGATGGCAGCTACGGGGGGTAATGTACCACTTGCAGCCACCAGTGCGATCAATGCTGTTAATGCGCTTGGCCTACCAATTCGCACAGAAGATCAAACAACCATTTATGAAAACACTTGGAAACTGAACCTCAGTTACCAAGTAAGCGACGAACATATGGTTTATGGCACTGTCTCGAAAGGATTTCGTGCTGGCGGGGCCAATACTTTCTCTCTGGCAAACGAAGGCTTGACAGGAATGCCTATAGGAACCCTGCCAAGGTCCTACGACCCTGACACCTTAATTAACTACGAAATAGGGGCTAAGACCAGCTGGTATGAAGGCCGAGTTACGCTCAATGGTGCTCTCTTCTTAATGAACTGGGAAGATGTTCAAGTGCACTATGATCCTACAGGTTTAGGGTTTCCCACAATCATTAACGCTGAAAGCGCACTTAGCCAAGGTATTGAAATCGAAGCAGTCGCGATCGTCTCCAGCGCCCTAGAGTTAAACTTCAGTGCGGCCTACACCGACGCTAAACTGGATGACGATGTGGTCTTTCCCGATGGCTCAACGTCCTTTGAAAAAGGTGGTAATCTCGCTGGGATTCCTAACTACACCTACAACATAGGTGGGTCTTACAGCTTTGGTATCGTGCAGGGAGTTGAAGGTGTTCTGCGCGCAAACTACAGCTACACGGCAGAAGCCTTTAAAGACCCCGCGGAGGTTGCTCTTGAAAGGTCTGAAGCATATGGCTTAGGGACTGTAAGTCTGGCTGCCATCTCTGATGAAGGCTGGCAAGTTAAGTTGTTTGTAAACAATATTGGCGATGAAAGCGCTGGTGTTTACAGCCATTCCCGAGGGGAGTTTCTCTCGAGCCGTCCACGAACTTTTGGCATTAACGCCTCGGTAGAGTTCTAAACTCTTGCTTGCTTATCCAGCTCTTTTTAAAGGCCGCTTTAGCGGTCTTTTTTATTTTCACTTCCTAAATTTTTCTTCAGCAAGGCAGCAACATACTTGATACTAGAATCACCAGGATCACAGCCATAAATTGCCCGAAACATAAGCAAGCTGTGCAATTCGATCAACATATCAGGGCTTTGGACATCGACATCGCTGTGATCAGCTCCAACGCCGTAACGTGAAAATAAGCTTTGGTCCATAATTGATCCTACAGAGTGAACGGCTAGATCCAGCAGATCTCTTGCCGCACTCGGTAAGTTTAAAGTCTCTTCGATCAATGGCATCCACCTATCGATCAAACGCTGGTTTCTCGTTCTCCATAACTGATAGTAAGACTTATCCAAGCTGCTGAGTTGCACCATATAGTTGATGAGACCGTGGTTGACCGAAAACGTCAGTTCATACCATTCCACAATGGTTTTAACCGCTAGCCAGCGTTCCATTCCGGCATCCAAAACAGGCATGGTTCTATGTTCGAACTCGATATATTCATGCAGTAACTCATCGACAATTTCCTCCTTGGTTTTAAAATAGATAAAGAAGGTTCCTTTTGCCGAGCCCGCCTCTTTACAGATGTCGATGACCTTCACATCGTTATAAGAAACGGACTGCAACAGCCTCGCCATAGCCGCCATTAAGCGCAAACGTGTTTTCTTACCACTGCGCACAGCAGTGATTTCCTGAGCCTCAGCTTCAAGGTACGTGGCATATCGAATGGGTTTAAACATAGTCAAATAATTCAAGAGTTTTGTGGGGAGTCAACCTGACTTTAGGGTCACACTTTAAACAGTGCGGGCTTGAAGGTCAATCAAGCACTTGGTTCATACATTGTAATCAAAGAAGATAGGTCCCTATCGCTATTGCCTGCTTCCGCGCAGGCCCGCAATAAATCGCTGCCTTTGCGGCTCATAGGGGTTTCACTCTGTAGTTTTTCCGCCATTTGTACCGCCCCATCAATGTCCTTGAGCAGCGTAGCGACTTTCCATTTTAGCGTAAAGTCATGTGCGGCCATCTGTGGAGCAAGGATCTGAAACGGAATGGAGTCGGCAAATCCCCCCGCCAAGGCCTCTGGCAAGCACCCTACATCAACACCTGCCGAGCGCCCAAGTGCCATCATCTCGGCAATCACCAGAGAGTTGCATGCCACAACCATCTGATTGCACAGCTTAGTCATCTGGCCCGCTCCCGCCCCCCCCATATAGGTTAGCCGCGAACAAAGAGGGTCAAATACCTCGCGGACGCTCTCGAGGCGATCGACATTGCCACCGGCCATGATAATGAGGGTGCCGGCTTTCGCGCCCGCCGTTCCCCCCGATACCGGGGCATCAATCCACTGCATCTCACATTGCTGTTGTAGGCGTAAGGCGAACTCTTTACTCGCCAAAGGATCAATACTGGAAAAGTCGATCAGGGTTTTTTCCGGCGCCCCGAATTGGGCAATACCCTGAACTCCGAAAACTAGGTCTTCAACGGCAGCCGTATCACTCAAGCACGTCATGACCACATCAACATTACAGACTAAATCGGCAATATCAGACGCAAGTTTAGCCCCCTCCCCCACTAAAGTCTGGGCCTTTTCCGGCGTACGATTCCAGACGACAACGGAGTAATTTTCCGCTAACAAACGAGAAACCATGGGCCTGCCCATTAGGCCTAGCCCCACAAAACCAATTTTCAGGTCTTTCATATACTTATCCAAGAGCGTTGCTCTATACAGTGGCTGGTGGTCTAGCTGATGGTCTAGAGGAACGGGATTCAATGCGCTTTCGGATAATCCCATGACGTCGTGCATCAATAGGAAAGCGAAGCCAGAAATACGCGGAAATAGCGAAGAAAATGCTTGGCACTACAACGATCGCAAGCATCAACCCCCAACTTTCACCACTACTGTGCACTGTGCTTTTAGCATCATATTCAAAGGCTGCCAAGATGTAGAAACCAATGGCAAAACCCACAGCATGAACGGCTTTTTCCACAAAGGTAAACACGGCCATATAATTTCCAGAGCGACTCATGCCGGTCTTTAAGGTGTCGTAATCGACGATGTCCGTGATAATTGAGGCGGGAAATAACATATGTGCCCCTTGCATAATACTGAGCAGGCTAGCCACAAGCACAAAAGGAATGAAATTGCTGGTGTTGGGCTCAAAGAAAAAAATCAAAGGGGCGATCAGAACATGTAAGATCCAAGAAACCCCGTGAACCGTGTGCTTGGGGTATCGGCGCGCCAGCCTTTCCAACAGGGGGATAGTCAAAACTTGCGCACTAATGACCACCAACATGAACACAGGAATTTTTTCTGCAAAACCATAGTAGCTCGTCAAGGCTACAATAATAACGGAATAGAAAACCCCAAAACCTATCGCACTAGCACTATAACCCAATAGAAACACCTGAAAGGGACCATTAGATTTCAAGATACTAAAAAACTCTTTGTAGTTTGGTGCGCCACCAACATTACGGACGCCCTTTGGCGAACCCAGCAAAGAAACAGACACCAGAAGCAGAATGGCTACTGCGCCAACCCAGCCTATAAATGAAACCATATCGCCATCAAATTCTGCGCTATCGAATATGGGTAAAAATGAAGACGACAGCAAAATAGGCAGTGCCATTATCAATACGCCACCGAGTAACAGGCCGATGGTGTACATAGACCAAACTTTAGATCTCTCCGCGTAGTCTGGTGTGAGTTCGCCCAACCAAGATTTCGTGGGAATTTGAATAAAAGTATACGCGATGTAGTAAAAAGTTATCCCTGTAGCAAAATATAGATTTCCTGCATCTGCTGGAGGATTAAAGAAAAAGATGAAAGTTACAGCTGCGAGAATTGCCCCTGCAGCCAGCCAGGGTTTTCGCCCACCCCAGCGGGTTGTTGTACTATCTGAAAAATACCCTACGGGTGGATCTGTGATGGCATCCACTATCTTCGACAAGAGCATAGCCGTGCCAATACCGGCCGCGGTCACGGCCGTATAACGCAAATAAAAGTCAGACAGAATCGCATACATAGGCGGGATCAACCAAGCAACCGCAATGCTGGGCGCCGCAAAAGACATCACTTGCCTATTAGTCAAAGAACTTTTCATTTATAACTCTCTTGCTGTGACTTCAACATGGGACAACACCGCTCAAATTTCCGGCCTTAAACTGTCATCGCTACTGAGCGAAGGATTGCTTGAGTAATTCGAAAAAACGCCAATGCCAATTAGCGTTGCCCATCACTTGGTTGATGGTTCCACCTAGATAGATATCGCTGTCAGGGTCCCAGTACATATTGGCGCCCCAAGCACCGGAATGCCCCCATAGCTCGCCTGATGGGTACTCAGTTTTAAAAATTCCGAGCCCCGCAGCGGTGCGAGGTCGCTTAAGCCCCTCAGGGCACTGCCAGGCGAGCATTTCCTCTAGGGTCCGAGATTGCTTAAATAGCTCACCCGCCATTAGAGCCTTAATAAAAAGCACCATAGTGGGGGCCGCTGATACAATTCCACCGCCGCCCCAGTCAAAGGACAAATCCATACCCGTGGACAAACAAGGCGCTTCACCAAAATAGATTTCCGATTCTGGCTGCCTGCAGGCCTCCAGTTCTGGATCCGAGCGATACGCGAGATAAATATCACTCAAGAATAGAGGGTCGAAAATGTGTTCCTTCAGCACTTCGTGCAAGGGTTTTCCCCTTACCGCCTCAACAATAAGCGCCAACAACACATAGCCTGTATCCGTATAATGAAACCCTTTACCGGGCTCGAAAAGTGCCGTTTTCGCGTATTGATCATCAAAGCAATAAAAATTAATAATTCCAGCATAGCGAGCGTCGGCGCTCGCGGATTTATCCCAAGGAAGCATAGGGCTTGGAAATTTTTGGCAAATCGCCTTATCGAAAAACAATTGCCCTAGCAATGAGTCTGCTGCAAGCCCTCCCGCCTCGGCTCCCGTGAGCTTAATACCATCTTGCATCGCATCCTTCATACCACTGGTATGGCAAAGAATTTGGCGCAGGCTTATCTTGTGCCCATAGACTGTGCCACCGTGAAGTTGCAGGCGGGCGAGCAAAGATTCCGGCAATACCGCCAATTCACCCAAGGGACGATCTAGCCCCTCATCGCCAAAGGCCCCCTCTTCCCAAAGCTGTAGGATCAGTGTAGCTGTCAGGGTTTTACCGATGCTCGCCCAGTGAAATCCGTGTTCAAGCGTCATGGCTTCACCGCTATCGGGTCGCGCCTGCCCAAGAGCTTTTGCATAGCGAAATTGATGTTTTGGTGATTCGATACAAACAACAGCACTATGGGAAACATGAGGCGTCTGCTGCAACAGATCATCGACTAGTGCATCGAGTGCTTTCGTCAACTCTTCTCTCACGCTGTGATTCTCGCTTCCTGGAGCCAGTCTAGAGTTTCTAATGTGGGCTTGGAGGGAAAGTACTCAGCACCGAACCACCCCTGATAACCGCTGGCTGTCAAAGCCGAGAAGATCTCATTAAAATCTAAGCTGCCGGAACCCGGTTCAGTGCGGTTTGGTAAATCGGAAAACTGGACATGTTCAATCACATCAAAGTTGTTAGCAAACAGCTCGGCTACATCTCCACCATTTTTGCTAACGTGATAAATATCAAACTGCATACCCACATGAGGGGAACATCGCTCGCGAATAAGTTCTGCTACCTCAGACACATCTGTAAAGAGCGCATCAGGCATGTCGATGCCGTTCATCGGCTCAATTAGCAGTTTGGCTTTAGAGCCTTTCATAAGGCCGGACTCTAATATGGTATCCAAGTTGCGTTTAAAGACTTCTAGACACAGCGCTCGACTTTGCTCCGCGGGGACCCTGCTTGGCCCCAGATGTATATAGCGAGCCTGCATCTCCTTGGCCGCGGAAATTGCCTGGTTTACCGCGTCCAGAAAAGCCTCCTCCCTACCTGGGACACCCGACAAACCTGCTCCGCCACTGAGTAAATCTCCCATATCGACATTTAACAATACAACAGAGATATCTGCAGCGGCGGCGGCCGCGGCACATTCACCACAACTGGCTTCCAAAAACTGTATTTCTACGCCGTTAAAGCCTGCATTCGCAGCCGCCTGAAAACGCTCAAGAAAGGGCAACTCGCCAAAAAGAAAATTCACACTGCTGCTAAACTTCATTGAATTTATTCTCCATGTTTTGCTAACCTTGCCCCAGTATGGACTTACGTCGCTGCCAACCTAAATCTTTACCTACCACAAGCAATAGAACAAGAGCCGCACACATCCACATTAGTGGTACATCTTGTGTAAAGACGCCTCTTACCCCGACCTGATCTCTACCAAACATTCCGCCAACCAAGTTAAGCACGCCATGAATCATAATGGCTGGCAAAACACTGCCACCAGTGATATTGACGAAGTAAGTAGCAATTACGCTCATACTGCAACACAGTAGGATAAACCAGCCCTGCTGAGACAGAAGGTTCAAGACGTCAATTTGGCCCGAAAGAAGTGTCGGTATTTCTCGCGGAAGATGCCACAACGCCCAGGCCACTCCTAGCAGAAGCGTCGCCAGCAGCGGACTCCCCCAACGCTCAATCATTAGTGGTAGAGCATACCCACGCCACCCCAACTCTTCCAACAGCCCGCCTTGGTTGAAAAACAATGCCATGAATAATGTCACCGACAATATTTTCCAGTCAATAAACCCAATCTGGTTTAAAGCAGCGCTGACTCGTTCAGGCTCACCCCAGAAATACTCGCGCAGACAGGCTAGCGAAATCATTGCCACTAAAAATGTCAGCATAGTCAGGTATATCTTTACGCCATTTCGAAGGCTAAGATTCCCACGAACAGGCTTGTAAAGGCTGAGTAGAAATTTAAGCCCCTCTCTTCCCCGACTCACGGCGGTAACTGTTAGCGCCGCCAGCGTAGGAGCGAGCGGGAAACAGATCATCGGCAAGCCCAGTGGCATGATCACATACCACGAAAGATAGAGAACGACGCTGTCGCCGTTGTGGAATAAAACGGGATATCGGCTTGCCAGCTGATCTCTGATCGAAAATACATTGCTAAAGAATGAAAAATCTGCCCCATTAACCGATTGATAATACACTTCCAAGATTATCAGATAGCTAAACAGAATGACCGGAATAGAAATTGCGATCCAATAAAATGCCCAAAACGGACTACGCTCCACCCATCGTTTAATCATCAAAATACACCCCTCATGTCAATTTACTTATTTTTGTTAAAATGCAGCTCTTAAGTGAATTTATCGTTTACATTGCCTTCATTTTGATCAGTGCATTGCGAACGCCCTCAAGCGTAAAATCAATGTCCGACTGTGTCATGGCCGTAGACAAAATAAACCCGCCTCTCATAGTCAGCAATCCCTCGTCCATAAGCAGCGCCTGATAGACGCCAAGCCGATCGAGAAAACCGTCCATTACCGCAGATACTAGCTCTCTATAATTTCGAATGGGCTTATCGCACAGAATAAGTGCATTGAGCGACGAGATACCTTGTACATGCCCCGCCACACCCAAGTCCACGATTATTTTATTGAGACCTTCCCGCAAACTCAGGCTTATGCGGTCTAGAGAATCAAACGCTGCCGGTGTCAGCAAGGACATCCCTGTGTATCCAGCTACCATAGACATAGGGTTGGCGGTAAACGTTCCGCTGTGCTTTACCTTGGGGTCGCCGTCACTGATAGAAAAAACAGACATAAATTTCTTCTTTCCGCCTACAGCACCGATAGGTAACCCCCCGCCGATTATCTTTCCCATGGTGGTTAAGTCTGGAGTAATACCGCGCAGGCCCTGAGTGCCGCTATAACTACAGCGTAGGGAAAAGACTTCGTCAAAAATAAGCACCATACCCAATGCTTCGGTCTCTTCTCTTAACATTTCCAAATAGGTCGTTTCAGGCTCTACGAGCCCCACCTGGAGTCTCAGTGGATCGATAATTACTGTGCCTAATTCATCTGCATGCTTCCGTAAAAGTGATCTTGCCGCCTCGATGTTGTTCAGGGGTAAAACAAGCACTTCATCGAGCACACTTTGCGGTGTACCAAAAGAACTCGCAACAGAGTTAGGAGCGGACTCATCGCCCCAGTTTCCAGGGTTAGGCTGAAAGCTGGTCTCGGTTAAATCGAACTGGCCATGATAGCCCCCTTCCATTTTGGCAATTTTGCTTTTGCCTGTGAATGCCCGCCCCGCTTTAATTGCGATCATGACGGCTTCGGTGCCCGAATTCGTAAACCGCACCTCCTCACAGCTAGGGATGCGCTCGGTAATCAGCTCGGCTAATTTTATCTCTGATTCACTAGGGAGAATGGACGATATCAAGCTGCCGGCTTGCTTTGCTATCGCTTCAACAATTTCCTTTTTGTTGTGGCCATGAATGAGGGCGCTAAAATTATTAACGTAGTCAATTCGTTTAATACCTTCCGCATCAGTAATCCAACATCCGTCGGCCTCAGTTGCATAGATTGGGTGTGGCTTTGCCACTGCCATGTGACGGGTATAGCCCGATGGCATGACTTTTTTCGCGCGCTCAAAAAGAGCCGCAGACTTCGGTGCAAATAAAAGGTTTGCATTCATCTTCAGTATTTCCTAGTAGTTCGTTTCCGCGCGACCTTTGGTCTCGAGTATGTGTCTCGCTTCATCTGGTGTTGCCACCTCTAGACCCAACTCATTCATAATTCGAACAATACGCCCCACTTGCTCACCACTGCTCTTTGCGAGCTGTCCTTTTCCGTACCACAAGCTATCTTCAAGCCCCACTCGGACATTGCCGCCCAATAGCGCCGATTGTGTGCAGACTTTTATTTGATCTTTTCCGGCTGCTAATACCGACCAGTAATAATCGTCGCCAAACAAACGATCCGCCGTGTCTTTCATATGCATCACATGACTTAGGTCAGTGCCCAAACCACCAGGAAAACCAAAAATAGACTGAATAAAGAAGGGCGGCTTAATCCAACCCATATCGGCAATCGCACTCAACATATAGAGATGCCCGATGTCGAAGCACTCATACTCAAAGCGGACACCTCGCTCCTGACCCAATTCTTTGGCAAAGCGCTCCATAGATTGACCCGTATTTTGAATGGTAACGTCCTTACTAAAATGCATCATGACCTCCTCCCAGCCTCCGGGAGTAAGCACTTCTTGCAATTTATTCGCCATCATCCAAGTACCGGGGTTCATCGGTCCCATGTTAAATGAGCACACTTCTGGAGAAAGTACTTTAGGGGCATTGAGGCGTGACTCTAGCTGCTCTGGCCACGTTGTTGCGCTAAAGTCAGGCTGCCCGGTTGTAATATTAATAATCGCGTTGGTTTTATCAGAAATTTCTGTCGCGTACTCGCGATACATCGCCGGGTCGGTGATTGGCATGCCGTCAGCAGGATTGCGAGCGTGCAAATGAATAATAGACGCGCCCGCCTCAACGGCGCCAATTGAGTCGTTAATAATCTGCTCTGGCGTTATCGGCAGATACGGAGACATACAGGGCAAGTGCATCGCACCAGTGGTAGCACTTGTAACAATTACTTTATTCGCTTTTTTCATAGCCGTATTTCCATCCTCAATATCTCCGTTATCTGGCGCCTCAATAAAACATGAGAAAAACCGCCGTATTTTTTATACTCATTACTGTTGAAAACACTCATTGTTGAATACTTTCACTTATTCACAAAATTTAGCGGCAGGCCTGGTCTGGGCCATTCAAAGGAAACCAGTTGACCCGTGCTAGAAAGTGTTACGAAGGCCGTTTTAAGATCCTTCCCACCAAAACAAATATTAGTGGTGAAAAAATCAGGTAGAGGGTAGTGATTACGTGTTTTGCCATCGGCAGAGATCTCAACAATGCCCCCCCTCCGAACAGCCGCAACACAAATATTCCCTGCACTGTCCACAGCTAAGGAGTCGAGCATATAATCGTCTTCCAGACCCGCGACTAGCCAGCCACCGTTTTTCGAAGGCTTTGGACGCGGCTTTATGACACCAGCTTTCGCAATATCAAAGCCCCAAAGGCACCGGGTCTGTGTCTCCGCAACATATAGGGTCTTTTCATCGGCAGACAAGCCAATTCCATTGGGCGTAAGCATTGGGAAGACAATTTCTTCAATGTGCGAGCCGTCGGCCGCCGCATAAAATATGCCGCTTATATCTCGCGTGCGTCCGAGAGTTTTACCGTGATCGGTAAACCAGAAGCCGCCCTGCTGATCGAAAACGATATCATTCGGTGCCCGCAGTGGTATCTCGCCCGCCGACTCGTATAAGCGCTGCACTTCTCCCGTATCAATATGGACGCGTTCTATCCAACCATTATTTGAGCTTTGCCCGACAACCTGGCGCTTACCATCTTCAATTTCATATTCCCAACCACCGCTGTTACACACGTAGCACCAATTGTCCGGGCCCATAGCCGCTCCATTGGGGCCGCCATCCAGCTGCGCTATTTCTTGGTGAGCACCATCAGGCATCACGCGCGTTAGCTTCTTCCCGGCTATTTCAACAACAATCACCGTGCCGTCGCTCAAGGCAATAGGCCCTTCGGGAAACGCTAAATCAGCAGTGATAACAGTAAAATCCATAGGGCTCTCATGTCGGCTTAAAAGAAAGTGGGATATAAGCTATGAGCACATGATATGACCTTAAGGTCACGTCAGTCAACAAAAATTCATCCTCTCAATATCATTGCTAGCTGGATCAGCCAATTTCCACCGATTAATATGCACTTCGATATGTAATTCTAGCACCACCGGCAAGGCAAGCGGACTTATATACGCATTCAAGGTCAAGAAGTAAGTCACCCCAAAAATAACATGACCCGAAGGTCATTTATTTCTTGCTTTAGTTTTCTCTAAAAGATAATCTTTTAATGAGCTTGCATATAGCGGCAAGTTGACAACGTTGATGTGGAAATAGTGGTTTTTATGACTGCTTTTTTATTTTTTCAACTAGCAGTGGAACAAAACAAGCAAAGACTTAACAAGCTACTCTGCAGCGTGAAAGCTTGCCCTACTCAATCGATTGCGTCGCAATCATAGCGATATTCGCCAGCGAGACCTTGCTAGTCAAACCCTAAGCAATTCTTACGGAGGGCCACTGTGTCCAACAAAATAGTCAAGGTCGTACAAGCCCAAGTTGAGGCCTATAACGCCGGTGATATCGACGCCTTTGCCGAAAGTTACCACGACAATCTGTCACTGTTTATTTTTCCCAATGAGAGCTTTTGCCAAGGTAAGGCGCAACTGCGTGAACAGTACAGTAAACGATTTACAGACAGACCCAATGCCAAAGCGACGATAGCGTCCAGGGTAGTCATGGGAAAATTTGTCATTGATGACGAAATCGTTACGGGCATTCCTGATGCCCATACTCTTGAACTAGGCACTATTCGTGCCCTCGCCATATATGAAGTAGAAGGCACCCTAATAAGCAAAGCTTGGTTTATCTATCAACCCAACAGTAATTAAGATAAGGAATTAATATTGTGAAGATTTTTATTTCTGCTGACATTGAAGGCATTACCGGAATCGTCCATCGAGACCAAATATTCCCAGGTGAACCAAACTATGCGCAAGGCTGCCGATTGATGACTGAAGACATCAATGCCGCCATTGAGGGGGCGCTTGAGGTTGAGCCCAGTGCGGAGTTTCTTGTCTGTGATGGACATGGAACCATGCGTAATATTCTTCTGGAAACATTAAACCCCGCCGCGCAATTGGTCACTGGTTCGGCGGGTCGTAATAACCGTTTACTGTGTCAGAGTGAAGGTGTCGACGAGAGTCATGACATGGTATTTCTCAACGGTTACCACAGCAAAGCCGGTACACCCAATGGCTTATTGTGCCATACGCTGCTCAGCCTGCATGTTTGCAACTTTCGCATCAATGGAGAAATCGTCGGCGAAGCGGCAATCAATGCCGCGGTTTGTGGAAGCTATGGCGTTCCCGTCGCTTTGATAACGGGAAATAGTGAATTGGAGAGTGAAGCAGAGGCTACACTCCCTCCAGGTTTTACCTTTTGCTCTACTAAAACTTCCATTGGTTTCTCAGCTGCTATTTGCAAAACACCGATAAAAAGCCATGCTGACATACGCGCCGCGGCTAAATTAGCGGTCACCAATTTCAAACAGGGCAAGCTGTCTACGTTAGCTTATGACGGGCCCGTCACTATGGAAGTCGAAAGCTACAAGCGAGAATTCGCCGATAATGCATGCGTTGTACCCGGAGTGGAAAAAACAGGAGAACGTAGTTTTTCTGCGACCCACAACAGTGCTGCTGAGTGTTTTATGCTTATTTGGCGGGCGATGACCTACGGCATGGAAGAAACTCCATGGATGCTACGCTAGAGCAACACTCCGCTTACTTCGAATGTTTTCTGTTGGCTAATAGGTTTATTGCCCTAAGGTTTTAGGGCAATAAAGGGAGCTAATTAAAAACCAATACTAATTGAACCGATAAGTCACAAAAGGTGTTTCACAAGGAGGCCCCGGAGCAATGTGCAAAGAAGGTTCTTCACTCAACTCCATAATAAGACACCCCAATGTAATGACACCCGCGGCACTCCCCTCACCATCAACTGGATGCCGACAAATACTACCCTCATGATTGCTGAACGCGGCTTTCATCGTCTCTACAGTAACTATGTTTTGCGGGCTTCCGAAACGCTTTTGCAATTCCTTAAAGCGCGGTAGCGTGCTGGTACTTCCCGGCACTAATTTACCGGCGCTCAAGTGCGCGTTCAAAATTCCTTGATCATCGTTAATTAGGGGGTGATTGGTGTGATAGACCCGATCAGCCTCGGCCCAAGGGCGAAATTCCACAACTTTATTGGCCGATACTTCTAAATTTATGGCGCGACTTCCAGGCTCAGAAACCGTGTAATTTTGACCTGAAGCGTGTTTTATCGCGCGCAGAAATTCCAAGCCCTCTGCTAGACTCTCTTGATGCAAAAATCCTCGCACCACAAAATCTTCAGGTAGGCCGTCACGAGAATAGTTGAGCTGACTTAGTGTGTTACAACAAATGGCCAAACCTTTGCTGTTTAGTCCGCACAGATTTATTTTTCCAGCAAGAGCAAAACTAAATACTTCTGCGGGGAGGTCTGGCCCTTTGTGGTGAAATAGAATTTGATGCCCCTGATACCAAGCGGGGCAATCCATGTTTTGGGCGACTAGTGCCGGCGTGCCACCGGCCGCATCCGCGCCAATTGAGGTACAACCTCTACCGCCACTCATAGCCAAACTTTTTTCCAAGCGATACCAAGGCTCTTCATCACTGAGCTGGCGGGCTAGTATATAACGAAAATCGACACCCGCCCCTTCCGCTATACCCTTAACTTCCTCCAACAGCTGAGGCGTCCAACGCTTGATTGCGGGCATGAAGTTGGTTTCGGCTAACAGCCTATCCAAGTAGTGGTCAGGCGCCATACCAGTGCTCGCGTAAAGATCTTCTTGCCAGCGACTTTGATGGTCCAAAATCATGTCTCGAAGCACCTCGCCATGGATACGGCCGCGCTCACGAAAACTATTCCCTTCAAGAACCACGACTTTTAACTCTGACTCTTTCATATATATTCGCTACATTTTAGATAAAAAAAAGTGCCTACCTGCAGTAGCGCTTACTGCAGGTAGACACGAAGACGAGAGAACTAGTTTGTTAAATTTTCTAAACGCTCGCGGGGCTCAAAAGATCGTGAATGAACTGATCTTCCACCGCACCCAACTCCTGTAGAGCACTCGGCGGACGAATCATCACACTGAGTGTTTTTATTTTTCCTTCATCATTCAAAGTGAAAATATCAACACCGTGTAATTCGAACTTCCCTACTCTACCGCGAAATTCAAATACTAAGTCATTGCCGTTGACCCAGTGCCGCTGTTCGCTGTAGTTGAGATCTTGTACCAGGGTAAGAAAACCGGTTAATACCGCCTTAAAGTGCTCACGGTCTGTAATGGGTTTAAAAAAACGAGGGGTGTAAAGTTCAACCTCTTCTGCCAACAATTTGTCTAGCTCTCCAAGGTCCTTGGCGGCCGTAGCCGAAAGGAATACATCCACAAATTTTTTAACTTTATCGTTCATAAAAACCTTCTCAATTATTGTGCCTTGGCCTGTTGCTCTGCATAGGCGTGAGTGACACCGCCACCCGCCAGAACTTGCCCACCATCACAGTACATAACCGCACCGGTAACATAGCTCGCCGCTTCGGATGCCAAAAAAGTAGCCATGTCCGCGATATTCTGCTTGCTCCCGTAACAACGTAGGGCCACGCTGTTTTTGACCATAGCGACCATCTCAGGTGTCGGGGACAAGCGCTCCATTCCCTCGGTGCCTTCAATGGGGCCCGGCACAATGGCATTGACGCGAATGTTTTTCGGGCCCCACTCCGCTGCGAGAGAGCGAGTCAGCATATCGATGCCAGCCTTGGCTGCAGAAACATGAGCTTGCCCCCAATATGCGCCCGTGGATTGAGGCGCGGATATACTAATCATGCTGCACCCGGCGTTGGCGTAATCGTAGCTGGCACGCAGTATGTTAAAAGTACCATTTAGGTCGATATCTACGACGGTTTTGAAACCATTAGGTGACAAGGCTTCTGCAGGGCACATGAAATTGCCGGCCGCACCCGAAATCACAATATCCAGCTTACCCAGCGAATCCACCGTCGCTTCCACGGCATTCAACACTGCATCGAAGTCGCGTACGTCTGCAGCGTATCCAACGGCGACTCCACCCTCTGCCTGGATCTCTGCAATGGCTTTATCCACTTTTTCCTGAGAGCGGCTCATCACCGCCACCTTCGCGCCTAAACGAGCATAGTGTTTGGCGATCTCTAAATTGATACCACTGGTGCCTCCAGATACGAAAGCAACTTTGTCTTTAAAAAGGTCAGTTCGGAATACGTTCATACAAGTATCTCTGGTTAACGACAAACGTCGGATTAATCGAATGCTCATGCGTCGGTATGCGACACTTCAAACAGCTTATGACCTCAGGGTCATGTAAGTCAAGCAAAAAGAAGCCCTAAACCTCACAATTCGAGAGATCCATTCTGGCAATGAGCTTTGAACAGCCCTGCACAAGCACACGCGCGAGCGCCAGCTCGGTCGGATTATGACCCGCTCCTGGGACGATAATGAGTTCAGCATTGTGGAGCTGCTGGCGTAAGGCATAGGCATTATTTGGCGGCGTACACATGTCATAACGCCCTGAAATCAACACCACCGGAAGATCAGCGATCCGGTGCGCTTCTTCGAGAAGCTGATTTTCCCTCAAGAAAAAGCCCTGGCTGGAAAAGTGGGAAAAAATTCGCCCATAGGTCGCTGCATTAGCAAGATCTGGAGGCGCCAAAGGCGCATCAAATCGCATAAACCCCTCCTCGTAGAGAAAGAGCTGTGTCGCCAATTTGTCTGCCAGTACCTGGTCCTCGCCTTGTAGAATTCCCCGACTGTAAGCGCTACATAGGTTATGGCGTTCAGAGGCGGGGACTTTTGCTGCGAACTGCTCCCACAGCTCAGGGAAAAAGGTTTCAAGACCTTGGTACCACCAGTGGATATCTTGCTTTCTGCAGAGCCACAGGGAAACTAATAGCAAACCAAGGCAGCGCTGCGGGTAGGCTTCACCATAAGCCAAAGCCACTGTGCTGCCCCAAGAGCCCCCCGCGACAATCCAACGTTCAATGTCAAAGTGTTGTCGCAGTAATTCCATATCCGCCAAAGTACTCTGCAACGAATTGCTTGCCAAAAGCCCCTTGGGTTCTGAACGGCCGCAGCCCCGCTGATCAAACTGAATAATTCGAAAACGTTCAGAGTCTATGAACGCCCTATAACCCGCTGCGTTACTGCCGCCAGGCCCACCATGCACGAGGACTATCGGCAAGCGCTCAGGGTTTCCCGATTCCTCCCAGTACAAGCGATGACCGTCCGCGACTTGTAGATAGCCGCTATCTAGCTCAGGCGATATTCGGTGATAGGGGTCGTCAAGTCGTCTCATTATAATTTCAACTCTCTATGTGGATATTAGGAAATGCTGACCAACGAAACAATCGGCAGGTACTGCCCATACATTCTGGAGGTAAACAGCTACGAACAATCATGACCTGATGGTCACTTAACTTGGAAAAATAAACAAGCGGAAATTATAAACTTTAAAAATATCACTAAACCTCATGTTTTATAGCTAAATTCATCACCTAAATAACAACTGACATGACCTCGAGGTCAATTAATCGTTGCAAGCGCGGTTCCCGGTCGGTAATATTTGGGCACATTAAACCGCCTACCCGAAGTATCCAGCGAAATTTCCCCGGGGTATCTTGAAAACACACTACGAGGAGTGCCATGAGCCACTTTATTCAGCAGGAAATCGAACGACTACAGGAAACCTACTTAGAAAACACACCCAAGAGCCGCGAAGTGTTTGAGCAGGCAAAGGCTTCGCTTCCAGCGGGAAATACCCGCAACAATCTGTTCTTCCCGCCCTACCCGCCCTACTTTAATCACGGCGAAGGCTGCAAGCTGACAGACGTAGACGGGAATACCTATCTGGATTTCCTCAGTGATTTTACGGTAGCCATTTACGGTCACTCGCACCCGCGTTTACGGCAGGAAGCGCAAGATGTACTCGGCCGAGGTTGCAACTACGGCGGCTGTATTCCTGCCGAACACAAATTGGCCAATGCTCTCATAGATCGCTTCAAGGGCATCGATCAGCTTCGCTTTACCAACTCTGGTACGGAGGCGAACCTCTATGCACTTTTAACTGCGCTGGCGCACAGCCAAAAACCAAAAGTTATTGTGTTTGAAGGCGGCTACCACGGTGGTGTAATGAATTATTGCCACGAAAACATTCCCATCAATGCGCCTTTTGAGATAATCGTGGTGCCCTACAACGACCCCTTAGCATTCGAACAGGCATTATTCGAGCAAGGAAGTGAAATTGGCGCGGTGGTTATGGAGCTCATGGTCAATGCCGGCGGCTGCATTCCGGCGACCGAAATATTTGCGAAAAGCGTTCGTAAGATGACCCGGGAATTGAACATACCTCTGGTCATTGATGAAGTTATGACAGCCCGACTGGGGTACAGCGGCTTGCAGGGGCAGTATGGCATTGAAGCCGATATGACCTGCCTAGGTAAATTTATTGGCGGCGGCTTTACCATCGGTGCTTTTGGCGGCAAACGTGAGTTCATGGAAATTTACGACGCCCAACACCCCGGATACACCGCCCATGGCGGCTCATTTAATAACAACGTTTTTTCAATGCACGTGGGCGCTGCAGCCTTGAACGAAGTTTTAACCTTGGAGGTGATGAATTCCCTCAACGATCGAGGAGATCAACTTCGCGAACAGTTGAACCTGTTATTCCGAGAAGCGGAAGTGCCTTTAATGTTCATCGGCACAGGGTCGGTCATGAACCTGCACCTTACTCGCGAACCGCTACTGCAGAAAAATCGCAACCCATTATCCGCGGAAATCGCTAAGCTCTATCACCGATTTTTATTGAATGAGGGCATCTGGATTGCCGCGCGCGGATTGATTGCCTTGAATATCGCTCTAAACGATGACAGCTATAAGGCGCTGATAGACACCACCGCTGCCTTCGTTGATCGCCATCAAAAAGAACTTCAGGCCTTGCCTGAGCGTTAGGAGAACATCATGTTAAAACCTACCCGAATAGAAAGTATTCACACATATGTTTGCGGCCACTGGACTTTTGTCACCGTTACCACCGACACTGGCATTATGGGCATTGGAGAATCCACCTATTTTCTTCACCCAACCGCTATCGCCCCTATCATAGAAGACCTTAAAGAAGCCTACATTGGTCAAGACCCCTACCGACCAGAATTTCTCTATCAAAGAGTATTGAAAAAACACTGCATGATAGACGCCGCTTCGACCAGCGCCATGGCAGCCATCGACCAAGCGCTCTGGGATATAAAGGGTAAAGCTCTAGATGTTCCTGTATGGCAACTTTTGGGAGGCCGGGTCAGAGACAAAGTGCGAGCAATTGTTCTGGTGCAAGCGCCCACTGCAGAAGAACTATTAGCTAAGTCTATCCAAGCAAAAGAAGACGGCTTCACAGCCATAAAAATAAAGCCCTTTATCGAAGACTGGAACTTAAACAGCAGCGCTCGTATTCTGGAAAGCACATCGAACACGGTTAAAGCTGTGCGCGACGCCATAGGCTGGGATGTGGACCTAGCAGTGGAGGTGCACCGCAACTTAGCGCCCGATCAGGCAATCCAATTTGCGGAGCTGGTTCGCACCCAGCGCTTATATTTTATTGAAGATCCCGTGCAACCCTTCAGCGTTTCGGTCAACAAGTTTGTCGCTGAAAACATGCCATCACCCGTCGCATTAGCTGAACGCAACATCAACATTTGGGAATTTCGCGAGTACTCAGATTGCTCACACATTTCCATTCTTCGCCCAGACGTGGGCTTGGCAGGAGGTTTTACCCAAATGAAAAAAATCGCCGCAATTGCCGAGTCGCGTCATCAGCGAATTCTACCCCACAACTTTACAAGCCCGGTCATCACTGCTTGCCACGTACAACTGGCAGCATGCACTCAGAACTGGGACGTACAAGGCTACGTCCGAGAAACTGAATCACCGTGGACCGATGTGGTTAAACACATCAATCAAGTAAAAGACGGCTTTATCGAAATCTCAGAAAGGCCTGGCATTGGCATGGAGCTTAATTTTAATTACTTGGAAAACAATGGCTATATCCCATTCGGGAGTCAGTTCAATCACATCGCCTATGCCGCTGCGGATGGCGGCATCAAACAGCAGTAATATATTTCATAAAAAAGAGACGCAGGAGAATTTCGTGACAAAAAATAGCACTATCGTTAATCAGCTTCGCGCGGGCTTTGAAGACGCCATCGTGGTAGTGATTGGTGGCACAGGGGGTATCGGGGGGCTGGTGGTTCAGCAAGCTGTTGAGCTGGGCGCTCAAGTCATTGTGGGTGCGCGCTCAATTGCCAGCGAGAAAATTCCGGAGGGCGTTAGTGACAGCTTTGCTATTGACATCAGCGACGCCAATTCCATTCGCGCGTTTCGCAGAACTCTTAAAGATCAGTATGGGCGCGTTGATGTGCTGGTGAACACGGCCGGTTACTCATACCAGTTGCCACCCAAGCGCTTGGACCTGCTCAGCGACGAGATTATTGACGAAGTTATGGGCGTGAATGCTCGAGGGCCGCTTATTGTTATGCGGGAAATGGCCGAACTCTTGAAACTGGGCAATGACCCGGCACTCATCAACCTATCTTCCATTACCGCAACTACAGGCGGTGGCAGTAACATCGCCTACGCCGCTTCCAAAGCCGCAATTGATACCGCTTCTAAAGCCATCGCCAGAGCGCTGGCGCCAAAAGTGCGAGTGGTAAATATATCACCCAGTGCACTAGACACAAACTTTGCACGCAATCGCAATGACGACTTTATCGACGCCACCATTAATGCCAGCGCGCTGAAGAGGCTCGCTAGCTTGGAGGAAGTGGCCACCGCTGTAATTTGTGCGGCGCGGCTACTCACGGCAACCACAGGTACCACCGTCTATGTAGACGCTGGACGTCACCTGTAGTAAACATCAATGCTAAAAATATTCACTTAAGAGAAGTTACAAGAGAACACTCACATGCGAAATGTAATCCTCACTTGCGCTGTTACCGGCAACTTAACGAAACCGGATCAATCGCCTTATTTGCCCATCACACCAAAGCAAATTGCCGACGCCTCTCTAGGGGCGGCTGAGGCAGGTGCGGCCATTGTGCATCTGCATGTTAGATACCCAGATGGGTCTCCTTCTATGGAAATCGACCACTATGGCGAAGTAATAGAGCGTATACGAACGCAGAACAAGTCACTAATTATTAACCTCACCACCGGTCAGGGTGGGCGGTATGTGCCCGATAAAGATGACCCCAAGATCGCGGCTCCAGAAACTCAACTGCTGCCCCCTATGCAGCGTATCCAGCATGTGCTGGAACTTAAACCAGAGATTTGCACCTTGGATTTGAACACTATGAACTCTGGTGACATGATCGTTATGAACACTCGGCCTAATACTCGTATTATGGCAGAAGCCATGCTTGAAGCTGGAGTGAAACCGGAAATAGAAATTTTTAATGCCGGCGATATGGTACTGGCCAACGAACACGTGGCGAATTTGGGAATCGACAAACCAGTGATGTACTCTTTTGTCATGGGCGTGAAGTACAGCTGGCCGGCCACACTGGAAACAATTCAGTTAGGTAAAAGCTTATTACCAAACAATGCCCTCTGGACGGCTTTCGGTATCGGTCGGACCGAGTTCCCAATGGTTGCCCAGTCGGTGCTGATGGGTGGTCACATTCGCGTAGGCATGGAAGACAACTTGTTTCTAGAAAAAGGCGTGCTGGCTAAGAGTAACGCCGAACTTTGTAGTAAAGCTTGTCGAATTATCACTGACCTTAACTACGATATTGCCTCTGCTGAAATGGCTCGCGAAATGTTGGATCTATAGCAAGCGGGGTCAAGTCTTGCCTTTTGAACAAGCGGGGTCAAGTCTTGCCTTTTGCGTTTGCCCGCAGGAATAACACTCAGGCAAAAAACAAGACTTGACCCCGCTTACTACTGCTGGATTATTTCGCATTCAATGCGTGTCTTACATGATAGTGAGTTGCTTATAAAACATGTTTGCTCTGCTTTATTTAGCAACTTCTCACCTACTTCAGGGTTTGCACCGAGCGGAACAACCAGCCTCGCTTTGCTTACAAGACTGGTGAATTTGGTTTTCTTATCGACTTTATTCAATTCGCCGCTAGATTCACAAACAATAGATAACCACTCGAACTTAGAAGCCTTAGCAATAGCTCGGAATGATAAAACCAAGCAACTTGATACTGACGCCATTAACAGCTCTTCTGGCGACCACTGGTCGCCAGGACCGTCGAACTGGACCGGTGGTGCGAGCTCCAAAGACGTCAAGCCAGCGGCGTAAACGCTTAAGTTATTTTTCGGAAAACCATTAACGGTTACCGAATATGTGTGTGGCAATTTTTTCATTTAATCAGCCAGGTTTTAAGTTTAAGATTTATCGCCCACTCGAACCGCTAATACGTCGCACTTGGCTCTGTGGAGCACTCCGTTGGCGGTGGACCCCAGCAACAAACCTAAGCCGTGTCGACCGTGGCTTCCCATCAAAATTAAATCCGCATTTTGCGCTTCAGCGTGTTTAAGAATAAGATCGACGGGGCGACCAAAGTTCACTACCACTTCACATTTTGGCACGTGATACTCATCCACCAAAGCCTGTATTTTTTCCTCTATAGATTTCCGAATTTGATCGTTGTCTAAATCTAAGTTGGCCGTACTGTAAATACCCGCACCCATTGAGGCGCCATACATTTGCACTACATCGTAGGGGACATTCAGCACAGTAACATCGGCATCGGTTCCCTCTAAAAGCGTGGTAGCCTGCGCCAGAACATCGCCCGCGCCGCCTTCCAGATCTATTGCCACGATAACTTTCTTGTACGCACTCATAATAAGGTTCCTTAAAAAACTTAAGTAGTGTTCAAAACATCATAATACCTGTGCTTTAATCAGGGTTGACCCATGTCAACTGAAAGACTCTAATTACTGTTATATATGAGTGATGCTGACTTTGAACAATACCAGCAAAGAATCTGACGACAATCCCGCACAGCTTAGGAACTCCTACGCTGAAACGGAATTGCTGTTTTCCAAAGGAAGCGACTATTTCAACAATCTTCTGCTTGGCATTGAAAATGCCAAAACATCCATAGAATTAGAATCATATATATTTAAATATGACAGCGTCGGCCGAAGGTTCGTTGACGCCCTAGTAGCGGCAACAGGCCGTGGAGTCGCCGTACGAGTGCTAATCGACGGTATTGGTTCGGCTAAAGACGGGAAATTGATTACCTCCCTTTTAAGCTCACAGGGCATTGTCAGCCGAATTTATCACCCCCTTCCTTGGCAGATAAATCATTATCGCTGGGCTATTAAGCAGGGCAGCCTAATTGGGCGTTTGGTGTTTTTTGCCAAAGCAATTAACCAACGTGATCATCGCAAACTTTGCATTGTTGACAATAACACTCTGTGGACTGGCAGTTTGAACATCTGCCGCCAACATCTCAGCGTTGCAGATGGCGGTGAGGGCTGGCGCGATTTTGGCATACGCATCAGCGACAAGCGTGTCGTGGAAGCCAAACTAACATTTGAGACCATTTGGCAGGCAAAAAATCGCCTGCTTGCCAAGAATAAACTTCGCCTTATTTTCAGTAACTTATCACCCTTTACTCGACGCAGAAAATACCGCTTTATCACACGAAAAATGGAACACGCACAACACCGCATTTGGATCACAAATGCCTATTTCGCCCCATCCTCTACCTTTATTAACTCCATTAAGAAAGCCTGCCGCCGCGGAGTTGAGGTGCGACTTTTAGTGCCATCGCGATCGGACGTTTTCCTTTTTCGCTCTCTAACTGCAAGCTATTACAGGGAGCTAATTGTCGCGGGAGTAAGCATTTCTGAGTTTCCCACGATATTTTTACATGCCAAGGCTTTGATTATCGATGATTTCTATTTACTTGGCAGCACCAACTTTAACCACCGAAGTTTTTTGCATGACCTGGAGCTGGACGTCACCTTGAGTTCCAAAAAATCGCAAACCACCCTAGAGAAGCAATTTATTATCGATTGCAATAAGGCAACTAAGGTCACAGCAGAACGGCTAGAAAACCAAGGTTGGGCTGCTTACATTGCATGGCTGCCACGATTGCTACGGTATTGGTTGTGAAATAAGACTGATAGCCGCAGAGGGGTACATTTCGTACGGAGACTATTTTATGCGAGAATCTGTGAACACCACAAGACTCAACAATACCGAAGAAAATATTATCCTGCGCGCCTGTTCATACAATATTCATAAAGGTTTTAGTGCTGCGAACAGGCGTTTTCTGCTTAAAGATATTCGTCGGGCAATACGCTTGGTTAACGCCGACCTCGTATTCCTACAAGAGGTGGTTGGCGAAAACATCAGCAAGGCTGGAACGGTGAAAAACTGGTCTACTGAAACACAATTTGAATTCCTCGCCGACTCCGTTTGGCCACATTACGCCTATGGTAAAAATTCCGTCTACGATCATGGCCACCATGGCAATGCGATTCTTAGTCATCATGTCTTGTCGGACTGGAACAACACAGACCTGAGCATCTTACCCTTTTCCTCGCGGGGCATGCTGCACGCAAAAATTCTAGGAAAGTTACACATCTTCTGCGTTCACTGCGGCCTATTGAGCTTTGAAAGAAACGCACAACTCAAACAAATGGTTAATATAATTCGCCATTTGGTGGCGGATGATGAAGCAATTATTGTTGCGGGCGATTTTAACGATTGGCAAAACAAAGCAGGGCCATTTCTAGCAAGCGCCTTAGGTTTAACGGACGCGTTGTCCGAGACACACGGAAAACCCCAAGCAACTTTCCCTGCTTTTCTACCCTTTCTAGCAATGGACCGAATGTATTTTCGTGGCTTAGACCTGCTAACCAGTGAAGTCTTAAGGGGGGAACCGTGGGAACGCCTGTCTGATCACTGCGCTGTATACGCTGAATTTAGGCTTCGTCAACCTCAAACTTCCCCTTAATACTTTTGAGTTTCTGCCGGTATTGCTCGCCATCACCAAAATCGGTAAACAATCGATAGCGCTTGTGAGCCCCCTTATTCTTGCGCGCATGTTTTATTGGGCACCAATATTGCTCTGTTCGCGCGGCCACTTCTCGAACATAGGCCACGATGCCATTGCCGTAGCTACAGTAGGCACAATTGAATTTCTCAATGCCATTGAGATAATTTAGCCTTACTCGGTCAAACACCAAATATTCACGCCTTTTTACCTTTGGTATTTGATAGATAGGAAAACAAATAGCCTGATATATGGATACAAATAGGTCAAGCAGAACGAACGGAACTATAAGCGCGTAAATAAAAGGCGCCGTTGCAATCACTAACCATCTGGCATCACGAAGGTAGCTTAACAGACCTGTCTTAAGTGCCCGGTGGCGCAACAACATTTCTCGCTCAAAAGTTACTGTGCCATCATGAATTCGAAAACGCAACGCCTCTCCCTTGCGGTGTAACTCGTCTTGCAGCTCATCTTCTAGCTCGTGAATACGTTCTATTATTTTGTTGACCGTGTCGTTCATCTCACCCTACTCCAAGCGCCCTGGATCCTCAGCTCTATTAGATTTAGTAAGTTTCAACCAAAGCTAATGAGCAAAAACTTCAGTAATTTCATACGCACAACATCTATTTCGACCTGATTCTTTTGCTTGATACATCGCCTTGTCTGCCGCGGCATAAAGGTCCCATTCATTTCCCACTACGTCATCTGAGGTTGCTATGCCCGCCGACGCAGTGATTCGCACATCTTTGCCTTCTTCACTATTCACCACCGCCTGGCTGACGACTTGGCGAAAACGCTCAGCCGCAGTGAAGGCCTGCTGCTGGTTACTGGTAGCCAAAATAACGCAAAATTCTTCGCCGCCCACGCGGGCAACAGTCTCCCATTCGCGACTGCAGTGCTTCATAGCCTGCGCGACTCTCCGAAGTAATTTGTCTCCTACCACATGACCATAATTGTCGTTTATACGTTTGAAATGATCTAGGTCAATCAGTATTAGTGATAGCGCTTCGTTGCGACGACGAGCTCTGGAATACTCTATGTGTAAATGCTCATGAAAATAACGATTATTGTAAATTCCCGTTAGCTGATCCACCAAAGCTTGTGACATTAATCGCTCTTCATTCGCACCAATGTAGGCCCCCAAAAACATAAACACTGCGGCTGTAGAAATGCTGAGATATAGGTATAGCCCGACGTTTCCCCCTAGCGCCTGCAGCACCGGGGTGCCTTCGACAACGCTGATTATAAGCCACCCTAGCGGTGAGCCAATTGATAATAATAAACCCTGTAGCACGCGCTTAAAGCGATGACTGTTTGGCAGATGGAATAGATCAGGGATTGTACGGCTTATAGCAACTGTAATATTCATCGTGGAAAACCCTAGAAAAATAATACCCCATGAGACCAATTGTGGCGGAATCGCCCAAACTGACATTGATTGATGTCAATTGAACTCAAGTTTCTGGACGTTAAAAACCGTCGTGTCGCCAAACACTTTCGGCCAACGGAAAAGACTTACTAGCACACAGTTACAGCATGAGAATTGTTTTTGAAGCGATAAAGCCCAAGCTAACGAACAAGCCGCAGTATGGCACCCAAAGAGGAAACAGTTTTACGCCTTCAGGGGCCGGAATTGTCGCCTTGATACGAATTAGAGAGGCATTCACCAATACAAATACGGTTAGCACCATAAAACTGGTGAGCTCCGCCAATTGAATTAAGGGCAGCGCTAAAGCAAATACTAAGCTCAGTGCGATTACCACTAAAGTGGCCAACACTGGGGTACGAGTACGTCGATTAATTTCGCCAAATACAGCGGGCATCCAAGACCGTCGAGCCATGCCATACAGGATTCTTGACCCCATTATTAACTGAATGAGCGCACCATTTATCACCGCAAATGAACTTATGATGGTAATAGCAACGGGCGCATTGCCAGTGGCGCGTTCATAGACTAAAGCCAAGGGAGCATCACTTTGCGCCAACTCCGCAGGCGAAACCACAGCGGTGGCTACCCAACTGGTAATTCCATACAGCACACTTGCTACCAACAATGCCAAGATAGCCGCCAGAGGTAGATTACGCTGTGGCCGCTCCACTTCCTCGGCAATGTTAACCATGTCTTCAAAACCAATGAAAGCGTAAAACGCAAGAAAAGCACCTAACATCAAACCCGGAAAGGTAATGCCGTGGCCTGATGCTACTGCCGGTTTCACAACACTTTCGAGCTGCCTGCCATCGATGTGCTCTATACCAACCCACACAATTAAAAGCAAACCAACAATCTCAATGACCGTCAGCACTGCTGCCAGTTTTACCGACTCACCAATTCCCCAAAGCGAAATAAGCCCTAAGGTAATAATCAAGGTGCTAATTAACAACCATTCGGGCAGTACCCAAAATAGCTGAAAATAACCCGCAAAACCGTGACTAATAGTGGCCGTAGACGCTATGCCTGATAAAGCTAATAATATGCCAACGATGATCGACAAAGATTTCAGCTGAAAGCCTTCATACAGGTAAACCGCTTCCCCGGCGCTCACGGGGTATCTTGCTGACAGCTCTGCGTAGCTGAATACGGTGAAACCGGCGGCGGCTGAGGCAATACCAAAAGCGATGGCAGTGCCGTAACCAGCTTCGCCCGCCACCTTTCCTATGAGCACATAAATACCCGCACCAAGAATATTACCCAAGCCGTAAAACAACAGCAGAAACAAACCAATACGACGATTGAGCGTGGCGGGCTTAATAGATGCTATCAATGCAGAGCGCCTCGAAGATGAGCTGAATGTAATATCCTCAATAATTGACGCACCCAATGATGTATCAACACTTACCATGCTACAAGACTGGAGCAGTAAGGAGCTGACTTCAATCAACATTTTACCTGTAAATACCGGAATTTCTTACCCTGTAACTTTGCACCCGATAAAACAACTAATATTGATAAAGATCAAGAGAAAAAATCACCAAGAGTTCACCATAATCTTGGCCATAACTTACTGCAAGATTCCCACATCTCGCCATCCATAGCCCGTTAATATTTGGCAAAACATGGGTTTTAAAGACTTCAGTTGGAGACAATGATGAATAATTTTGACTCGATCGTTATGGGCGCGGTAGATATCGCCCAAAATGAAGCCCTGCTTAGAAAAAATACCGAATTAAGCCCGGTCCACTTATTGTGGGGCTTAGTAAGTAACCCTGCCAGTTATTGTTCCCGCGCGCTTAACAAAGAACAAAGCAACATCAAGAATTTACTAGACGCACTGCCCTCTTCTTCGAATAAAGTAGCCTTGGAGCAAATCCGTGCCAATGCGGCCTTTAGCGAGTGGATGACCCGCGCCAGCGCCCGAGCGATCCAAAGTGGGCGCAAAGAAATCAACGAAAGTGACCTTATCAAATATCTACCTGAGCTTATCCCTGAACTGCCCATTGATTGGAGTGCATTCCAACAGGCCGAAAGCGAAGAAACCACAGAAGCGCCCGACTTTCTGGTCAACCTAAACGACATGGCCGCCAAGGGAAAACTAGATCCGGTGATTGGCCGAACAAGAGAAATAAGAGCGGTGATGGAAATTTTGGGACGGAGGGGAAAAAACAATCCAGTACTGGTTGGCCCCGCCGGAGTGGGAAAAACCGCTATAGTTGAAGGTTTGGCCGACGCTATTTATAAGGGTGAGGTTCCAGATGTTCTTCAGGGCAAGACCGTTTACAGCCTCGACATGGGCAGCCTGATGGCCGGCACCAAATATCGAGGCGATTTCGAAGAGCGAATGAAAGCACTGCTCGAATTCATCAAGGCGCAGTCGGGCGAAGCGGTTTTATTTATTGATGAAATCCACCAAATTGTAGGGGCCGGTAAAACCGATGGGGCGATGGATGCGGCCAACTTGCTTAAACCTGCCCTCGCCCGAGGTGAATTGCACTGCATTGGCGCGACCACTCACGACGAGTATCAGCGCTATATTTTGAACGATTCGGCACTGGAGCGGCGTTTTTGTTCAGTTCCGGTTGACGAACCCAGCGTAGAAGATGCCGTAGAAATCTTGATGGGTGTTCGGGAGAAGTTGGAAATTCACCACGGCGTGAAAATCAGCGATGAAGCTATTTATCAATCAGTTGTACTTAGTGTTCAGTACATAAGCGATAGGAACTTACCCGACAAGGCTATTGACCTCATCGACGAAGCCAGCTCGGCCATGAAACTAAGCGCCGAGGCAATGCCTAGTAAACTAGCGGAATTAGAGGGAGAGATTCGTTCGAAAAAAATCTATGCACAAATGGACAAAAACAACCGCGAAACCCTCGCCGAAATTGAGGCTATGGAAAAACAGTTTGAACAGGGTAAACAGGCTTGGGAACAAGAAGTGCTGTCGCTGAAAAGAAGTAGCGAGTTAAAGAACCAACTGGAAATTTATCGCTTCGAATACGATCAGGCGAAACGAGACCAAGAATATGAAAAGGCATCTAAACTACAATATGGCCTTATCCCTGAGACAGAGTCGGCCATTGAAGACTGCCACAATACTTGGGAGCTCAATGAACGAAATGTCGCTACGGTTATTTCTCGGCATACAGGTATTCCAATTGAAAAAATTCTTCGCTCAAAACAACAAGCAATTCTAGAGATAGAAGATCAGCTTAACGCTCGCGTATTTGGCCAGGAAGATGCTATTCACGAAATCAGTGAAACGCTCATCGCCGCACATGCAGGCTTGAACGACGAGAGTAAACCGATGGCCAGCTTTCTGCTAAAAGGCCCCAGCGGCGTAGGCAAAACTGAAACGGCTAAAGCCATAAGCCAATTTCTCTTTAATAGCGAAGCTAATTTTGTCCGCATGGATCTGTCGGAGTTTTCCGAGAAACACAGTGTGGCCAAGTTGATAGGCGCACCCGCCGGATATGTAGGTTACGAAGACGGAGGTGTATTAACCGAAGCCATTAGGCGAAAACCTTACTCGGTAATTCTATTTGATGAAATTGAAAAAGCGCACCCAGATTTTTCTGACATATTACTGCAAATACTCGATGATGGTCGCCTAACAGACAACAAAGGTCGAACCATTAGTTTCAAAAACACCATTATTTTGCTGACGACTAATTCCAGGAACATAGAGCATGATTTTAAACCTGAAGTACTGGGGCGTTTAGACGGCGCACTTGAATACAATGCACTGGATAAAACCGTGATGAGTAGTTTAATTCAACAACAATTACGCTTGTTGAATGAACGTCTCAAGAACAAGCATATTACCTTAACATTGGGCGAAGAACTGATGGAGACCATTGCCTCCCGAGGCTATGATGAACGCTATGGAGCTAGGCCACTCAACGCTGTGTTCAACCGTCTAGTTACCCGCCCTCTATCTCGGCAACTACTGTCGGGCGCGTTGAGCGAAGGGCATTTCACGCTAGGCCTTGATCAGGGCAAGCTGAGTATTGTGACAGAGGCTGAGGCGGCTTGATGCCACTTCAAGTGGGAAAGCAGGCATCAAGTTTTTACTTGAGTTAAGCGCCAAGCTTGCATGCCTGTTTCTATGCTGAAAAAGACAAAAAATAGAAATATCAGTTTAGACATTGTCTCGGCGAGAACGGGTTCAGAATTGAACACCCAGCAGGTCGCGATGCCCAAGGCTGCCACTATAGACACAGTGGCCGACCAGTAATTTTTATTTATCGAATATCCGGCCGCTAGTATGGCGATGCTAGCGCCAATTGCGCCCCACTTAAGCCAAGTAGCCACATACAAAGCCAATAGAAGCCCCTCGGTTGAAGCTGAATCTGCCAATGCTGAGGTAATCTGCAGTAACGTTAGGTTTTCATTAATATCAAATGGAATAATTAAAACCGCGAATACAACCCCCAGCCAAATAAAACCACGGCCCTGCCCCTTAATTCGTAGCAACAATAAAGCGATGAAGCCACCATAGGCAAATGGGAAAACCATATCCCAGCCACTATGGCCCGCGTCCATTTTCTCTCTGTTTAATTGACTAAGTTCACTATTCCCAGATAAAAATGACAGGTCAGATTCACTTTTGGCAAATTCAAAGGCTATAACCGGTGTTTGAAACCCCTCGGACAGTTCAGCTGTCGAGGGAAATATAGCCAGTAAAATAGCTCCCAGAACAATAGTCGCCAGCCCAAAAAATACTGAACTAAACAAGGTATAATTTTTCAGGCGAGTCATAATAATTTCCATATAATCCAGGTTATAGTGCCGCGCATTAACTATGAAGCCTAAAGGGTTGCCGCACCGAACTCAAGACCCGCAAGGAATTCCCCCACTTTTACTGCTCGAGGCAAAAGGCAAGACTTGACCCCAATTTATTCTGGCCAGGCTACGACGCTGCGCTCTTTTCCTGGCATGGAGACTTTGACTAAGTTTTGTTTGTTTAGAATGAGGTCTTTGTGGACTAAGCCATTAAGGTAAAGAATGTAGGCGGTTAATGCGTATACTTCGTTGTCGGCCAAACTTTTGGGCGCGAAATGCGGCATCGCACGCCTTGTATAATCGAAGATTGTGGTGGCATGAGGCCATAAACCGCCCACGGAAATGAGCAAAACTGGGTTTTTGTCAATTCTCAATATTCTTAAGGGGTCTGAAAAACTAAACCAGCCATCACTACCCGCGAGACGAGCTGCGGGGCCTTCAATACCTTTCTCACCATGACACATCATGCATTTACTTTGGTACAGGGCCTTACCTTCTAGAACACTACCCTGACCTTCAGGCAAGTTACTGCCATCTGGGAAAATGGTGATGGCATGTTTGCTAATCTCTAAAGAACTTAAGGGGAGCCCTAAATCAGTGATGGATTCTTCTGTAAATGCTGGCAGGGAAAAAACACTCAGCAATAGCAGTAGGACGATACTGGCTTGGGCCCGCCATTTATTAAACATAACGGTTTTCCACCCGGCCGTCGCTATTGATGTGCCAAGCCTGAATACCATTGTAGTGATTGAACGAATAGCTGGCATACTTCTTTCGCCACTGGTCCCGAGTCGGTTGAACTCGACCATGCTCGTCTGTCGCTCGACTGAGTAAGGTTGTTGCGGAACCGTCCCAACGCCACGGAATGGTAAATCGAGTTAGGGACTTTGACAGAACCAAGCCCTCGAGATGAGCCTTCGCCCATGTCTTTCCTTCGTCTGCGGACACTTCAACGTGTTTTATTTTTCCATGCCCAGACCAGGCCAAGCCAGAAATTTCATAGAAGCCTTTTTTATCAGGCAGAGTCTGTTTACCGGAGGGGTGAGTGATTACCGACTTAACATCCATGGTGAACGAGAAACGTTGAATTTCACCGCTGTCCAATATGTCACTGTAAAGCCCAGACTCGTCTTTTGTATAGGCGGGGGTATCAGTCACCTCAAGGCGCGTGAGCCATTTGACATTGGTATTGCCTTCCCAACCGGGCAAAAGTAAGCGCATAGGATACCCTTGAGAGGGACGCAGTCGTTCGCCATTCTGGTATAGGGCCACAATGGCATCATCCATGAGTTTTTCTAGAGGAATACTCCTAGCGTGAGAGCCGCCATCAGCGCCCTCAACAATAACCCACTTGGCCTCTGGTTTAATGCCGGCTTCTTTGAGCAAATATTTAAGCGGTATGCCACTCCACTCTGCGCCAGAAATTTGCCCATACAATTCTTGGCAATCCTGATCGAGCGCCGTTAATGACACGGCATTAGGGGCTGTATTACCTGCGCATTCCAAAAAATGAATGGCCGATACCATTGGGTAGCGCAGCAGGCTTTCCATATCAAACTTGAGTGGCCTGCCCACCAAACCGTGAATGCGCAAGGTATGTTGTTGCGGGTCAATTTCCGGAATGCCATTGTGGTTCACACTAAAATGCAGACCATTGGGTGTAATAATACCGCGCTGATTTTCTATAGGCGTATGCCACATTGAAAAAGTTGAAGTTTCAGGCGTGTTTTTCGCTTGAATTCGCTTAATGTGCTTTTCGTGTTCTGAGGGCAAGCCGTATTCAACATCATTGTGCCCTGGTGTCTTTGCCCACACTGGCATGTCTGTATCGATGCGCCCCTCCCCTGCTTTGGAGGCCGAAAGAGCCTTGAGCGAATAAGCACTGGAAAGCGCAATACCACTGAGTAAAAAAGAACGACGGTCCAACAAACCTCCAGATGCAGCGGGTTTAATTGTTTTAGTTTTCAACACTCACCTCCAATGACGGGTCTGTTTCGATTCGTTTTTTGACCAGTGGCCACCATAGATGGTAATACCACGGCTGCTTCATAATCTCTGGGTTTGAGACCGCATAATATTCGGGAATCAGACCCTTGTTAAAAATGGCGGTACCAAAAATAACGTCCCAGATAAAAAGAGTTTGACCATAATTACCAAAGGGCACACTGTTTTTTCCTAGACCATGATGCGCCCTGTGCAGCCCTGGGGTATTAACGATGTATTCGAACATCTTCATTGGCCCTCGCGTGAATCTATTGGTATATAACACACGGTCTTTGGTGGAACTGTTATGCAAGAAAATATTGTGTACACCAATGATAGTCGTAACCAGCAGCACCTCCTCAAATAACCCCAAATAAATCATTAGGCCTTGCCACCAGAAGCCTGGCTGCACCACCCACCACAAGCAATTTTCTCGAAATGCGACGGAGGTTTGGTAGCCCGTACTTGTATGGTGGGTTCTATGGAAGGGCCAAAAAGAGGGGCGATTGTGGGCTAGTCGATGAATCCAGTAGTGGCCAAAATCATCGGGAATAAACACCACTAAACATCCCAACCAAAAAGGCAGCTGGTCTAAGCCATCACTTGCACCAGGGAGAAGCAATGCACCCAAGCCGAATCCAGCGGCCATCACGATGGGTTTGATGATTGCCAATGCGGGCAAACTAATGGCGTCCACCAACCACTCTCCAGGCGCCCGTTTATTCCTTTTATAAACGCCAGAGAAATGATCCCAAATCAAAAAGCTGACAAATAAAAGGACAACAATAACTTCATCGTATCTAGGCATTAGATCTCCAGGTATTTTTAATAACTTTATATGCAAAGGTGCACCCGAATGCACATATTTAGTTTGAAAAATTTAGCAGCAGCCCAGTTTTAGACACTGCTTAATGGTTTCTACAATTTTTTCTGACTTTTGCAGCGCGCTGTCACCGTCAACACTGTAAATTACATGGCGCCCCTCTTTCCTCATGTTGAGTAAGCCCGCACTTTTCATAATTGATAAATGGCGAGATATCACTGAGCGGTCTTGAGGCATTTTTTCGGCTAGGCTATTGACATCAGAAGGCCCCGCCAAGACAAGATATTTTAAAATTTCAATACGCACCGGCTCCGCAAGCGCTTTAACAAAGTCGCTGTCGATTTGGGCAAGGGTATTTTCTAGGGATTCAATCTGGCTCATGCGTGCATTCTTGCGCACAAATGAACAGATGTCAATAGAGCCTACGGCCTCTACAGGAATATGCACTTGGCTGTGCTACAGTTCGAAAATCATGGGTATTCAGGAAAGAGCTTCTAACACACCCCTCTCGTGGGCGACGACATAACGCCATCCCTAGGGCGAATGAAAAGCAGGTACGAGAATTTAATGTTGTCGATAAGAGCAAAGTGCCGCTACACTTAATCTAAAGGCGGCCGACAATATAACTAAGCCGCACTCGTTGATTGGTAGCGATGGAATAAATGGATAGATGAATATCTCTACAAAAAAGCAGTCTAAAAGCGACAATGCCCAATCCGCCACAAAAAAAATAGCCCTTAATTTATTGGGCGGACTCTGTATAGTATTAGCCGTAATCGGCGCTCTACTGCCTGTTATGCCCACCACTGTGTTTGTATTGTGTGCCGCCTGGTGTTTTTCACGCTCCAATGATCGCTGTTATCAATGGCTGCTCAATCACAAGATTTTTGGTCAATGCATCCGTGGCTGGCAAGCCGGTATAGCCATCCCCAAAAAAGCCTTTCAAAAAATCATGCTAATGCTCTGGTTAAGCTTAGGTGCCTCATCACTACTGACTACAGCACCTTGGGTAGACCTTTTGCTGCTCTCTGTGGGAGCTTGCGTAAGCACTTATCTGTGGCGGAAAAGCGAGTATTTTGGCTTCAAGGAGGCCTGATTGATTTAACGCCTTATTCGGCTCATACCTTAAGGCAAATTCTTCAGTAAAAAATCAACAAATACTCGTATTTTGGATGGCAGATGTTGGCGATGCACATACACGGCATGAACCCCCTGCACTTCTTGATTGCTGCCTGCTAGCACAGGAACCAATCGACCGGCGTCAATGTCTTCTTCCACCACAAACTTCGCCAGCCGTACTAGGCCCCCTCCCTGCAGCGCGTGCATATGTAAAACATCGACTTTATCGGTGATAAAGTCACCACTTACATCAACTACCTGCCGAGCTCCTGAGTCAGTTAATGCCCATTTGTTAAACACTGGGGCGGTGCTCAGGCGCAAACAGTTGTGCTGGCGTAGGTCTTCGGCACACTGAGGGGTGCCATACTGCTCAAGGTATGAAGGGCTGGCGCAGATAATTCTGGGGCTTTCCCAGAGTTTTCGGGCCACTAGGCTGGTGTCATTCAAGTCACCCATCCGAACCGCTACGTCCACTCCCTTGGCCACCAGATCAATGGTGTCGCCACTCACTTGCAGGTCGATACTCAAATGTGGATAGCACTGCTGAAACAGTGGTAATAAGGGCAGCAAACAGTGTTGGGCAAAGCCTGCGGTACTGTTGATGGTAAGGCGCCCTTTAGGTTCACGCCCGTAAGCCCCCAAGACTTCTTCGGCATCTTCGATGTCATCAAGAATGCTAAGGCAGCGCCGCAAATAGACCTCGCCTCCCTCTGTGAGACTAATTTGCCGGGTAGTACGGTTGAACAGCCGTGCTCCTAGACGCTTCTCTAGCCGAGTGATGAGCTTACTGATTGCCGAAGGAGATTGCTGCAACTGCCTGGCTGCCGCTGAAAAGCTGCCGCAACGCGCAACTTCAGCAAATACGCTCATTTCCGTTAGTTTTTCCATTGCTCCCCTTACTCGGCGTCTTCAACACTAAATTCAGTCAATCTCTTAGCCGCATTCTTAGCTAAAGCCTCTACCGAGGCCTCAAGCAGAGCCCTGATAATTACGCAGCAAAACGACATTGGTGAATTCAATTCACAAGTATTTATACATTATCACGCATTCTGTCAGCAGTGCAAAGCGGCTACACTGCGCGGAAAATTCATTGGCTTCACGCTGAGCGGCTGACATACAAAGCGCTTGAACGAAGGACGGACGATTATGTTATTAGCGTATTTCTCGGCACTGCCAAACGGCAAACTCGCCCTCTGGTGTTACCTCATCTGGTATCTGGGCATGCTGACATTTAACTTTAACCCTGCAACAGAGATTTGGTTAAACTCCCTGGGCATTAGCTTAGTGGTGGGTTACGCCTTGTTTCTCAGCACGGGGCCGGGCACATTGGCACGCTTTCGCGGGGATTTTTGGGGAGTATCGAGGTTATTTATCTGCCCGTTTTTAGTGTCGAGTTTTTCGTCTCTGGTAAAGGGCAAAGGTTTTATCTTGTTGCTGTCGCCCCACTGGCTTGAAAACTTTTGGGTGGGAAGCGCCTGTTTGGTCTTTGTAATACTGGCAAAGGGCTTGCGTTTGTTTGCCCACAAGCGCTCATGCCCTAATTATTTTTGATAAAATTGAGGCCCGATTGGCCAGAGCCTCAGCTTTATTCTCCGCCCCCTCTTCTAACGTTTAGAAGCTCTTCGCTCAGCGCATTAAGCTCATCGCGACTAAAGGCCAACTTCTTCTTACCAAAACCTTGGTACTGGGCCAATTGATCGCGGTGATGCTTGCTTGGTTTTCCCGCAGGGGAAATAAACCCACTCTGGCCGCTGGCCACAGAATCCCAAGCCTCAATATGAGTGCCCTTGGCAACAAACAAATTGTTCTCAGACCCGCGATTTTGAATCACCGGCAAGCTGTATTGAACGCTGTCTAAGGTTTGTGGAATACCGCGAAAATTCTTAGTCACGAAATTCAAGGGATGTGGCTTACTGCTCCAAGTGCTCAGGTCTTTACCTTGAGATTCAGCCAAGGCCGCAACGGTTTTATGAAACGATACCAACAAAACTTCATCTGGGCTCTTGCCATTGAAAAAATCGTAACTCAGGGAACTATTATTTTTCAAGGCATCCAAATTACGGATCAGCGCTTTGGTTCCAGGCTGCAAGTTCACTCCAGCTACCGTTGCCGATGTTGGCTCGCCCGTGGGCGCAAAACGGCTGAAATACTTTTCTCCAACATCATCCAAAATAACGTCTTTTAGTAGCTGTGAAAGCCAAGACTCGAAAATTACCGAGCCTGCGCTGTCAAATTTTCCATCCTCATCACGATCAACCCAGGAGCCATCCCAATTCGACAGAACCTCCCAGGCACTTGCATCAATTTCCGACATGGACAAGTGAGAGTCCACGGCTTGTTTGAGGAAAGGCAAAAAATAAGAGCGATAAATATCTGCGTATGAGCTGCGACTGTTTATGTCCCAAAGTTGCTCAGGGGTGAAGGCTGGTTTTGATTCCAGCTCCTTAACCAAAACGTCGGCGCGATCGCTTCGGTACCAAGTTACCCACCACAAATCTGGGCTTTGCCAGCCTCGTGCTGGACGATTATTCCAGTTCATTAAATACTGCTGCTTGGGATTGTACACTGTAGGGCTATCACTGCCGGGACGAATCCCCTGCCAATCAAAATCGCCGTTGCCGGGTACCGGTAAGCGAGTATCATGCTGAGAACTGCGCACGGGGTAGTGACCGCCATGGCGGTAAAGTAAGTTACCCATTTTATCAATAAGGTAAAGGTTAATATTAGTGGCTACTCGATTCAGAGTAGGCTGAAGCTTTTCAATATCTTTTTGCTTGGACAGATCAACCCAAGCCAAAAGTGAATCTACTTCTTTTCCTTCCCAAGCCCGGGCTTTGGTGTAGGCGATACCCACCGAAGGATCAAAGGACTGAACCATTCCATGAACGCTTCGACGCGCCTTAATCTGCACCGAATCTTCGCCCTTAACTTCGATGGTTTCCATCCAACTATCAAAATCGCGATAAACACCACGATGTAAGTACTGCTCCGGATTTTTGGGATTTAAGCGTTCTTCAAAAATGTCTACCTGATCGCCAAACCCAGCGGTGCTACCCCAGCCTATGTGATTGTTATGGGCAAACAGCATTGCAGGAAGTGCCAGTAAAGTATTGCCTACTAGATCAAAATCACCACCGTGCAAACCAACGCTGTATACGTAGGAAGGCGTTGACCAGCCAAACTGCGGACCGTTAAGAAAGATGCCTTTTGCCCCTTCTGCCTTGTCGCCATTCACCGCCCAGAAATTACTTGCCGAGCCAAAACCAGGCGTTCCAGTAGTGCCAGTTCGCGCGAACTGTTGAGCCACAAGGGGCGCCGAGCTACTGGTGGCTACTGGCGCTTCACTGTCACTGGGGGCGTAAGCAATACGCGGCAGCCCTTTGTCGGTCGAGGCCAATTGAGGCAGATAAGCGGGGCTTGAATTTTGCTTAGACTCCTTCACATCAGAGGTTTTTGAGTCTGGCACTGTAGTGGGAGAACTGCTATCAAACAGCCACTTTGTGGCAGTAAATATGCGCCAGGCTTTTTTATCGCCGTGCATTTCTTGCAATGCATGGAAAAAATTTAAGTTATCCAATTCAGTATTAAAATCTGAGTATCGATGCGCAATAGATCCAGCAAAAAGCATCGCCACATTGTTTGCAGTCCAGTTTTCCGGCTGGAAATCGTGAACTAAGAATTCCTTTGGCATTAGGGTTTCGGGTGATTTCCGAATAGCCGCCAAATGTCTGTTCATACCGTCGGCATAAGCCTGCAATATTTCCCTGTCTTTCTCGGCAAGTGCTGCCACTTGCAAAGGCACCGCACGACTGTCGTAAGAGCCTCGTATAAAACGGTCGAAGTCGAGATACGCCTGACCATATACCTCTGCTACCCGCCCCTCCACAGTACGCTTGAGCATTTCCATTTGAAACAAGCGATCTTGAGCTACCGCATAGCCGTAGCCAAAGTACACACCATAATTGTCTTCAGCGAAGATATGCGGAACGCCGTATTCGTCGCGAACAATACTGAGTTCTGCATCGCCTGTGCTTGGCGCTTTCGCGGAGCAGCCAGTGGCCAACAATACAAATGCGAGCGCAAAAGTACATGTTGTTAGTGCCTTAAGGTATCTGGGTTTGATAGGAAGCATTGAAAAATCCTCAGTACATACCTAAGAAAAGATGTGACAGAGAAAAGCTGTCAATCTGTTTCAGCATCTACTTTTATTTGATTATTATTTTTAATAGCCGGAAGGATTTAGGACGCTATACAGCCCCCTAAATCCTGCGGCTAAAATACTTCAGACAAATTACATGCTGTAGCTTACTGATAAACCTACAGTGCGTGGTGCGCCCCAAGAACCAATAATGCCTGGTCCTACGGTGTAACTGTGAGCAATGTAGTCAACGTCTTTGAGGTTTTTGCCCCACAAAGACACGTCCCAATTCTCATCGTTCGAACGCCAGCCGATGCGGCCGTCAAACAAACCCACTTCGTCAATGGCAGTACGTTGATCCAGATAATCGGTAATCTGGCGGTCAGTGTGGCTGTATCCAAGACGGAAATCTAAGCTACCTGAGTCGATGACGAAGTTGTAATTCAACAGAATGCTGCTGGAATTACGTGGCGCTTGTCTCAGATGAGTACCTGACAAATCAACACCATTAATAACAAAGTCGTTCGCTTCAGTATCTAAGTAGGCGTGGTTACCAGAGATTTCAAAGTTCTCAGTCAGCATCCAGACAAACTCAACTTCAACACCGGTGATTTCAGCTTCACCTACGTTGGTGGTTAAAAAAGTACCAAATGGATCTGACTCATTTACGCGACCAAAACGAACGATTTGTAGGTCTTCATAGTCGGTGTAAAACGCTGTCGCATTCAACCGTAAAGTGTTGTCCATCAAATCACTTTTAATACCCAGCTCATAGTTCCACGCAGTTTCAGGATCAACGGGCGTAGACGCCGCGGATTGAACACCTTGAGAACCGGCAAAACCGCCACTTTTGAAACCTTTAGAAGCGCTGGCGAAAATCATCATGTCATCATTGGGGTGATACTCTACCGATATCTTCGGCGAGAAATCGCTCCAGTCATCACTGGGTGCTACACGAAAAGTTTCGTTGATGATGGCCAGACTTCCGCCAATACCACCGGGGCCATTGGCTGAAGCACAATCGGCATAACCTTCAAATTCTGTGCCCGCAATCTTGCCGCAGTTAATAGCCGTTGCTTTATAGTCCTTTTCATCCAAGGTATAGCGAGCACCTAAAGTTAGGCTCCACTCATCACTGAATTCCCAAGTACCTTGACCGTAAAAAGCGTAACTGGTGGTTTCATTTTCAGTAATGGAAATCTCATTACCAACAATAGAACCATCACTCAAGGTAGTTACTTCAAAAGGCGTGGCACCGCCACCGACACTAGGGGCTGTTACTCTAAACTGCTCATCACGGCTGGTTTCTTCGGTCAGGTAGTAAAATCCCGCCGTGTAATTGAAGTTGCCATCCAGAGTAGATGTCCAACGGAATTCCTGAGAAACCGTATCGATGTCCTCCACAATGGTGTCCATCACTTCATCAAATGGCAGACCCAAAACGCCCACGGGAGCACCCAGAGAAGCCATTGCCCAATCAGTTTCAGCGTGACGGAATGAAGTAATAGAAGTCAGAATACCCTTGTCGTATTCGACATCGCCCTGCAGGCTGATGCCGTTGGTTTGACGCTCAGAATAACCGTCGGCAGGTGCAGAGGTTTGGCGAGCACCGCCACCACCATTGGCCGCCATAATCGCCGTTAAAGGCGCTCGGTCAACGATAGGTGTGCGACCCATGTCTTCGCGATCGTCGTTCATGTAGTCCGCTGATAAAAGCCATTCCGAAGACTCTAAGTCCCAGCGCAGCTGACCGCGGAATGAAGATTGGTCTTCATCCTGCTGGTCTTTATTCAGCAATACGTTTCGAACAAAACCATCGTGCTCACGATGAGTAACAGATATTTTACCGCTCAAACTGTCGGATAGAGGGCCACTGACCAAACCCTGATAGCGAAGAATGCCTTCGTTGCCGATGGTAGCGCCTACTTTTGCACTGAATTCATCGGTCGGCTTAGTAGAGACAACACTGATGGCGCCACCGATGGCGTTGCGGCCAAATAGAGTTCCCTGAGGACCCCTCAATACTTCAAGGCGCTCAAGGTCAAACATATCAAAATTGATCGCGGCTCCGCGGCCGATGTACACGCCATCTAGGAAAAGCGATACAGAATTATCTAAACCCGCACCGTCGTCGGCGGAGCTGATACCGCGCATAGAAGGTAGGCCCTGACCTGGAGAAAACTCAGAGTAGCTTAAACCTGGTACTCGAGCGGCGATAGACCCAGCGTCGAAGATATCCGCTTTTGCTAATTCATCCGCGCCAATAGTACTCACGGCAATAGGCACGTCTTGTACATTTTCGGCTCGGTGCTGAGCGGTAACAATCACCTCTTCAAGTTCAAAGTTCGCCTGTGTAGTGGCGGTCAGGCCGGCACTGATGGCAAATATAGCAAGGGATAGAGGCTTTTGGAGTATATCGTATGGCTTCATTGTGTCTCTCCGTTATTGTTTTTTAAGTAATGTCCAATGCCGGTAATTGGGCAGAGTCAATATTAAAACACCACAGAATTGATACACCTCAAAAAATAATTCAATTTTTTTGTATCTCTTCAGATGAAGAGCCAACAAAACACCTTAAACGCCCTCTAACGCACGGCCCCGCTAGCTTCCTGCGCGGATTGTCCAGCAAGCTGTTCTAAGCAGCTAAGTTTGTGTCTTGGATTTGGTTTTCGATCGCGCCTGGAGCGAAGCGCCATAGTCCAGCATAGCTTGATTTAAATCAGTGGCTACAATAGAGAGCTTCCCAAGCGATGCACTCACTAATACTCGTTACGCTCCTATTCCAGCGACTCGAATCGGAATTTTTCCACCGCTTTTAATCGTCCGCAAACACATTGTAGTCGAGACTCGCTCAACGCCAGGTAATTGAGGAAAACGATAGCGAATGAGTTCATCAAACTGATCGATGTCCGATGCAATCACCGAGACCATATAGTCTGAATCTCCAGTGATGGCGTAGCAGTCAAGAATCTGATCAAAGTCGTTAATAGCCGCTTCAAATTCCTCCGCAAGGGTGTGTTTGATGGTTATGTGCAAAAAAACATGGAGGCCCAAACCTATTTTCCTAGGGTTTATCTCTGCTCGGTATCCGGTAATGACCTCTTCCTGCTCCAACTTTTGCACACGCTTCCAACACGGAGTCTTGGACAAACCAATACGCTCTCCCAATTCTGCATAAGACAGCCGCCCGCTATTTTGAAGCTCATCGAGAATGGCACCATCAAAATTATCCAATTTCATTATAGGTCCTCTAAAAACCACTAAGTTTAGAACAATGGTCTACGTATATAGCAAAATTGTAGACCAATTGGGAACAATGTTTTCATTGCAGGATGATAACGTATCATACCCAGGAGAGTGAGAATAAACCTAATTTGCACTTTTTTATCACAAAATTTTATAGGAAATCCCGAATGGATAACTTTGCCTTATTTACCCTTACAAGCCTTTTGTTTATTTTAACGCCAGGCCCAGGAAACGTTTTATCAGTAGCCAGAGGCTTATCTCAGGGAAACGCGGCGGCCATCGTGTCATCTCTTGCCTCCGGACTTGGCATTCAGCTTCATGTTTTATTGGCCGCGCTTGGCTTCACAACCCTTTTATTGGCTTCAAGCATAGCGTTTACAGCGGTAAAAATTATTGGTGCTCTCTACCTAATTTGGCTGGGCTATCAGGCCATCCGCTCAGATTCATTAATCAGCTTCAATCAAACCGAACCTGTAACACTCACAAAGGTGTTTGTTTCGGGGTTTCTGACCGCGAGCTTAAGCCCCAAAATCAGTATGTTTATGCTGGCTTTTATTCCTCAATTTATCAGCGACGAGGTGCAAAACGCGGCACTCGAGATGGCCCTACTGGGAAGTTGGTTCTCCGTTCTCACCGTCATCGTTTTTTCCATAATGGGCTGCGGCGCGCACAGTCTTTCTAGCTGGCTGAGATCTAAACCTCTTATTGTGAGGCGTTTGAATGTGGGGGCGGGTAGTGTATTACTAGGGGCCGGGATTGGCTTAGCTGTGACTGAGCGCTGAAAAACACTATTAGTGCGATGGAAAACAGTGGCAGGTTCGCCAATACGGCGCGCCCTACAATCAAGCCTGCCCGACGCCAACGGCTTATACAAGTTATAACAAAGTTAACGTCGTAGCTTGGGACGTAGACTCCTGAACTTCTACCAATAGAAACATCCACCCACTAAATTGGAGTGACCCCTATGAGCCGTCAAACGATCGAAAGGCGAAGTCTCTGCTTATATATTTTTACGGAAGTGACGGAGTTCTGATTGAGTCCAGGGAACAATTAGCTCGGAACTCAGTGGTTTTGAAAAGTAATAACCCTGCAGCTCATGAACACCTAAATCAAGTAAGACTGCAAAATCCGCTTCTGTCTCTACGCCCTCTGCGACGGTTTTCAAATTCAAATCGCTGGCCAACCTGAGTGTATTTTCCACTATAGATCTAATTTTGGGCCTGCTTGAAATACCATTGATGATGCTTTTGTCGAGCTTGAGCTCTGTAGCGGGTATATTAGACAGTTGCTCTGCATTTGAGAATCCAGTTCCGTAATCGTCAATGGAGATATTAAAACCCTTTAGCCTTAATCGCGCCAATATCCCCAAGGATTTTGCAAGGTCGCAAAAGAGTATGTTTTCCGTTACCTCCAATGTGACCTCGGATGTCTTGACCTCGCGGCTTTCTACGAAATCAACCAGTAGATCGGCAAAATTTGAGCGCCTAAGCGATAATGGGGACAAGTTTAGTGCCAAATTGAGGTTCAGTCCCTTATTGCGCCATTCTTTTTTCTGTTTTAATGCTTGTTCAAATATGGATGTGGTTAAGGTGCCTATTAGTTCGTATTTCTCTGCTGCGGCGATAAAAATGTCGGGTGGAATTTGTCCTCGATCGGGATGATTCCATCGAGCCAAAGCCTCTACGCCTTTAAAGAGTAGACCTTTTGATGTGAGTTTTGGCTGATAATGCAGAAAAAACTGATTCTCAACAATACCGGTAGATATCTCGTCAATACTAGGCTCGTAGTCGTCCCTAAATTGGCTTTTAACGTTTATTCTTGCAAAACTCGCTTCATGAATGCCATCAAAGCAACAAACAACCTGGTCGGCAGTAATAGGTTTTGAAACCGTGGCCAGTACGGTTAACCCTTTTGCTTCTGCCATTGTGCCAACGCTAGAAATCAACGATTCGTCTTTAGAGCTTAATATTATAATATGTTGAGTCAGTTTTTCTGACGCAATTTGATTAATGAGTTCAACCCCATCCATTATAGGCATTTCTAAATCAATGAGAGCCACGTCAATAGTTTTACGACGCAAGGCCTCAATGGCCTCCAGTCCGTTATGTGCCGAAAAAACAGAAGCTCCGGTTTCCTGACACAAATTAGCTGCGTGGTTTGCCTGAACGACGCTGTCGTCTACGACTAAAACTGTCAGTGCGGTATTTTTCATTTATACCCTATTGAATCAGTAAATCGGGAATAGAGTCTAAGCTCGCAACTTTTCCTGCGGCCCCTAGGCTGATCGCTTCTTTCGGCATACCAAACACAACCGAGGACTTTTCGTCCTGGGCGATGGTCGGCGAGCCGGCCTGACGCATAGCCAGTAGCCCTTGAGCCCCATCGTCACCCATGCCTGTCATAATAACACCAGTCGCGTTTCTACCAACGTTTTTTGCAACTGAGCGAAAGAGTACATCCACAGACGGGCAGTGTCGGTTTACCGATGGCCCTCTGAATATTTTGGCTATGTATTGGGCGCCAGAGCGTAGAATTTCCAGATGCTGGCCTCCGGGTGCGATTAATACTCTACCCGGAATTAACCTATCGCCATTTTCCGCTTCTTTGACCTCTACTTCACACATGTTATTCAATCTCTCGGCAAAGGTTGCGGTGAATTTTTCAGGCATATGTTGGACAACGGCTATTCCCTGACAAGTCCGTGGCAACTGGGTCAGAATGAACTCGAGCGCTTGTGTGCCTCCAGTCGACGTACCAATGGCAGCCATTCGATCTGTAGTATGCCCCATTCTAATGATGGTTTTTATCGGGATATTAGTACCTGGTTTTGTTACCGCTGTTAGCTTGGATTTTACAGTCAATCTCGCCTGTGACGCCGCGCGAATCACCTGCCAAAATTCAAGTTTTGTTTCCTGTAGAAAACCCTGCAAGCCGAGTTGTGGCTTAGTGATGATGTCGACGGCACCGGCTGACAAGGCTTGTAAGCTTAGCTCACAACCTTTCGTGGCAAGTGAGGAGCAAATTACGACTGGAGTCGGGCGCTCTGCCATGAGCTTGCGTAGAAAGGTTAAGCCGTCCATGCGAGGCATTTCGATATCCAGAACAATAACATCGGGCCATTCTTTCTCTAGGTATCTACCTGCAAAAATAGGATCAGAAGCCGTAGCGACAACGTCGAGGTCTGGGGCTTCGTTAAGAACAGCCGATAAGACTTTTCTCACAACCGCGGAATCATCTACAATCATAATGCTGATGCTCATAGGGTATCCTGTTGTAGTGAGTTGGAGAACAGATCAATTACCCCAGTCTGTAAATCGAGTTTTAATCGTCGGGCCATACTCCCACCCAGTGATTCGTGTGTTAAGTATAAGTGATTTTCGCCCAACCAATACTTCGCCACATCGATATTCTCGCGACCAATGGCATATATATCTATTTCGTTCAGTAAATGCGAACCGCCAAAAAGGCCAAGTTCGTATTGTTTAAGATGGTCATAGCTCATTAAGTGTTTTTGCATCAAATCTAGAGCATCAACACCAAAAATAGGTCCTCGTTTTTTTTTTGATGTCGCTCTTCGAGGCAACAAATAGTGGCACATTCCACCCACTAGCAATGTTGGATGCCAGGCGGTGAGCGCTATACATGAGCCCAACAGCGTTTGAATGCGCACTGGAGCTCTCCCGACATACAGTTTTCCGGGGTTCAGCAATACAGGCCTAATTTCTGTGTTCATCTCTGTAAGCAGCTAAACGATAGATCGATGGTTTTATAGAATAGTAGTCACCAGACACACCGTGAAGAGATTCTGAATGACTTACAAATAGCCAGCCTGACGGTTTAAGGTGCTTGGATAGTTTTCGCAAAATGGCCTCTCGGGTTTCGTCATCAAAATAGATCATAACATTGCGTATTAAAATAAGGTCAAACTTGCCCAGATCCTGCAGAGTGCTCATTAAGTTCAAGGTGTCAAACTTCACCTTATTTCTCAACTCCGGAACAATTCTCAAATAACCTTGAAATTTACCAACTCCTTTTCTACAATATTTATTGAGAAATTCTGGAGGTATTTTTGACGTTCTTTGGTTTATATATATCCCTTTTTTTGCCTCTGAAATCACCGAGCTATTAATGTCAGATGCTAATAATTCCCAGGGCTTAAAACAGTATGCCTGCAGTACCATTGCGAGCGAATAGGCCTCCTCCCCGCTTGAGGACGCCGCGCTCCAAGCGCTGAACCTTTCGCCACTCTTGGGTTGCTTATCCAACAGCTCCTTGATGAATTCGAAATGTGCGGGCTCTCGAAAGAAATAGGTTTCATTTGTTGTTACCAATTCCAGTGCGACTTGAAGTTCACTCTCTCCCGCAGAGGAAACCAACCAATCAAAGTATTCGTCATAAGAAGCGATTGCCGAGACAAACAATCGTTTCGATAGGCGACTGTGAAGTAAAGTCTTTTTGTGCGGCGGCAGATATATCCCCGTATGTAATTTAATTAAGTCTTGATATCGCGTAAAAGTTTTGTCGCTAGGGGGCATCAAACCACGGTCCATAGTGTTGTCAGCCCGATTTAATTGTCAAACTTCACGAAACTACTATCGTCGTCATCGATCGTCTGTAGATTCCCTTTATCTATAGTATCAATAGATTTTCCCGATGCGGGGCGGTCCATGGTACTGACCCGTTCCGGCATTATATTGCTGGACTTGTAGCGGTTACCCAGTCGGAAATATTCGATTGATTCCTGTAATCTCATCGCTTGAGCGCTCATTTCTTCCGATGTAGAACCCAATTCCTCTGAAGAGGCGGCATTCTGTTGCATGGTCTGACTGACTTGCCCTATCGCGCCGTTAATCTGATCAACTCCCGAGGCCTGCTCTGATGAGGCCGCGGCAATTTCCTGAACCAAGTCTGCTGTCTTAGTAATTGAGGGCACCATTTCTTGCAACAGGGTGCCTGCAAGGTCCGCCCGTTTAACACTCTCGCTTGCCAGTTCGCCAATATCCTGAGCGGCAACCTGACTGCGTTCCGCAAGCTTTCTCACCTCAGACGCCACAACCGCGAATCCACGACCGTGTTCTCCTGCTCTACCAGCTTCTATGGCTGCATTTAGGGCGAGTAAGTTAGTTTGATAGGCAATGTCGTCGATGACACTAATTCTTTCAGCAATTTTTTGCATGGCGTCAACTGTTTCGGAAACCGCATCACCACCTTTAGCCGCGTCTTTTGCCGCCTTCTGTGCCATGCCATCGGTTACGCTGGCATTTTCGTTATTTTGAGAAATCGACGCTGACATTTGTTCCATTGATGCCGATGTTTCTTCAACGCTTGCGGCTTGTATTGACGCGCCTTTGGCCAGAGATTGGGCTGTAGCACTGATTTCTTCAGAAGCAGACGATAATGCGTCTGCGGAACTTCTGACATCCGAGATGATTTCCGTCAAGCGGTCTTTCATCTGTTGAACCGTGGCTAGTAATGAACTTGTATCACCTTTGCGAAGGTCAATGTGAACGTCTAGTCTACCATCGGCAACTTGCCTGACGACTTCTGCGGTATAAGCCGGCTCTCCACCCAAGAGGCGGAACATGTCAATAAATATCCAGATCATTAAGGTGGCGAGAACGATAATGGAGATCAGCATAATTTGAATAAATGAGCTTCGCGCATCTTTATATTGAGTTTCTATATCGGAGGTAATACCTGCAATCAGTTGCGTGAACCCCGTTTCAGTCGCCTCGGCTAGCGTCGACATTCCCTTGCTTGCAGGCCGATCTACCCCTTTCACCAATTTATCTACTTTTTTTCCGGAATGCGGATCATTACCACTGAAGGATTCAAGGGCTTTACGGTAGGCGGAACCTAATTTCTTGTGTTCATGTTTAACGGCTGCTACCTCGCGACTGTCGAGGCCTGCTGACTGGTAATTATCCATCACCTGCGCTAGTAGCTCTTGCACCTGTGCCTCTTCCTCAACAAATTTATTGGTGTACTTGTCGTATTGTGCTGGATCATTGCCCCTGATTAATACATTCTTCCACTCCTGAACTTGTATTTTGAAGTGAACATGCGCCTGCTCTATGCCCTGAAAAATCAAGACCTGATGGCTTGTTTTCGTCAGGTTCTTTTCAACCGAAGTATAAAACTTTTCAATTTTATCGAGGGCAGAAATACCCAAAAATATCATTGACGATGCAATGAGAATACCCAAGATTCCGATCTTTAATTTCAAAGTTAATTTTGCTAGCATGAGAATATCCTCTCAAAAGTCTTAGTTGCGTATTGAAACTATTCCAACTCTGCTTCTACCAATTTTGCCAGTTCACGCATCGACAATGTTTTGTCTGCATCTAGTATGATGATGAATTCATCGTTTTTCTTAGCGATTCCCTGAATAAATTCCGCTCTAATCTTAGCGCCAAAAGCGGGGGCTTCCTCAATGTCGTTGGCCGGAATTTCAGCGACCTCATGCACTGCATCGGCCAGCAGCCCAAGAGTGTGTTTCTGCTCTTCGCTTTCAATCTCAATAACAATCACACAGGTTCTGCGATTGACCTCAATGGCGGGCCGCCCCAGTCGTACGGCAAGATCAATAATGGGCACGACTTCACCTCTCAGATTGATCACACCGCTAATGAACGCTGGCATAAGAGGCACAGAGGTTACACCACCGTATTCGAGAATCTCCCGAGTACGAGACAGTTCAATTCCAAAGGATTCGCTCGCAATTCTAAAAGTCAAATACTGATCGAAATCCGATCCACCGATGTCAACCTCTTCACAATATTGCTTGTTCATGGAGTCATGTCCTCCGATAAACCATTTTTCTTGGTTTCGAGTGTTACGGCAGAGTTAATGAGTTGAGGTATGTCCAAAATGAAAGCAACCTCTCCGCTTCCCAGTAGGCTGGAGCCACCTATACCTTTCAGTGACTGAAAGATGGGGCCCAATGGCTTGATGACGGTTTGTATTTCCCCGTGTAATACGTCTACTACAATGGCGGCTCGGGCACTGCCAAAACTGACTACGACCAATTTTTCTGGTTCAGATTTGTCGCCATAAAGTGCAAATAATGATTTTAACTCTAGATAGGGAACGAGCTCACCACGCAGGTTGATGCTGTTTCTACCCAGTACATGTTCAACAGAGTTGAAATCCATGCACTCCAAAATGGTGTTTTGAGGAATTATGAAGTGAGTGCCATAGGCCGAGACATGGAAACCGTCGATTATCGCCAGCGTCAGTGGTAAGCGGATGCGCATGGTGGTGCCTTCCCCTTCCGAACTCGCAATATCAACAGTGCCCTGAAGAGACTCAATATTACGTCTCACAACATCCATCCCGACCCCTCGGCCAGACAAATTCGTTACCGCATCGGCGGTTGAAAGACCCGCGTCGAAAATAAGCTGATGAATATCGCGCTCAGACAGTGTCTCATTAGCATTGATCACGCCATTATCGATTGCTTTTTGTCTAATGCGTTCAGTGTTTAAGCCACCACCGTCATCACTGACTTCGATAACAATATTGCCCGCCTCGTGGAAAGCGGCGAGTTTTAATTGCCCCCGAGCGGGTTTGTCTCGTTCCAGTCGCACTTCAACCTGTTCGATACCGTGGTCGATCGAATTTCTTACGATATGTGTCAAAGGGTCGACCAAGCTCTCTACCATAGAGCGATCCAGTTCAGTTTCTGAACCTTCCAGAACCAGCTCAATATCCTTACCCAAGTCGCCAGCTGTGTCTCTTACCACGCGCTTAAAGCGTTGGAACGTTTCCCCGATAGAGACCATACGCAGGTTTAAAGCCGCGTCACGAATTTGCTCGGTGATACCACCCATACCGTCGACGGCTTCCTCCAAATCATCGTTACTGGTGTATTCACAAAGTAAATCCACTCGCTGCCTACTCACGACGAGCTCTCCAATTAGGTTGATCAGCTGATCGACCCGTTCAGCGTCAACGCGGATAAAGCGTGTTGCGCTTCCTCGAACTTGTTTTTCTTGTTGTTGTTCCAGTGCCGTTTTAACTACCACTGCGGGTACTTTCCCCTCGTCGACTAATAGGGATCCGAGCGGTGTTTTGATACCCTCTTCAAACAGTTGCTGGGTTTGTTCGTTTAAAGAAGAATCCAGGTCCCTGCCCGTAATCGCGCCACAAGCGAGGAGGATTTCTCCTAGCTTGTCTTGGCCGGACGTGGTTGTTTTGATAAGTTTGATATATTCGTCCACTGCGCTGCGCGGTGGAACTAGGGTTATGTTAGCGTCCTCTCGCACAAACATAAAACTATCGTCTATAGTTTCTCGACTGGCATCAGTTTGCAGCCCCAGCTCAAAGCTTAGATAGAGAGATTCAGGACTAAAGTTATCTCGTTCGGGAAGTTCGTCATGCAGAGTGTATAGATATTGAAACTCACCCAAGGTTTGAAGGAATTTGAAAATGGACAGAGGGTCCATTCCATTTCTTAGTGAGTCCTGGCTAAGTCGTATCGACAGATGCCAGCAACCCAAGTCCGCTTGATTGGAGGAGGAGGAGCTGTCGTCTTCTACCGCGGTGGTAGTGCCCATGTCATCGGGCTCAAGCCAGGGTTGAAGGGCTTGTACGAGTTGCTGCTCTTTAAGTTCTTGCTCCTCGGTCAAAGAAATACCTTTCACCACTGCGTCAACATGAACCCCTATATGATCTCCACATTTTAAGAGCAGGGTCAATAGATTGTCATCAATAACGATATTGGCCTCTCTAGCCCGGTCCAATATGTTTTCAACTTTGTGAGTGAAAGAGACAATGTCGTTAAGGCCAAAGAGCCCTGAGGAACCCTTAATCGTGTGTGCCGCCCTGAATATCTCATTCATTGTTTCTGCGCTATTATCACCGTCACCCAAGCGTAAAAGGGCAGACTCCATTTGTTCGAGTAGTTCTCGAGCCTCAGCAATAAAAGTATCGAGTGCATCTTCCATACTCATAGCGATGCCGCTTCAGAGTGACACAGTGATTGAAGTCGAAGTAAAGAGAGGACAGACTCAACCGCGTCGCTGACCCCTTCAATATTCACCTGCCCTGAGGAACCCACTTCCTTAATTAGCATGAATAGAAGTTGCACTCCGGCCGTATCAAGCTCAATCACCTTGGTTAGGTTGATGGTGAGGTTCGACTCATACCAAGCAGGCTTGGCAAACAGCTTGATGTACGCATCTTCCGCGGTATAAATTGTAAGCTCTCCCGACAATGACAGCGTATAGCCATCCTTATCTTTCTTAGCCTTTATTTCCATGGGTAGTACTCATATCAGCATTGAGACCGCTTTAAGCATTTGCTCGGGCTGGAACGGTTTAACAATCCATGCCTTAGCACCGGCCGCTTGACCTTCTTTCTTTTTTTCATCGGAGCCTTCTGTCGTCAACATGATGACTGGTGTGAATTTGTAGGCTGGGAGCTGTTTGATTTCTTTGACCATTGATATCCCATCCATGATAGGCATATTGACATCGGATATGATTAAGTGGACTTTCTCGCCCGTCAGTTTGCTCAAGGCATTTTGCCCATCGCTGGCTTCAATGACGGTATACCCGGCGCCTTTTAACGCAATACTAACAACCTGCCTGACGCTGGCCGAGTCGTCTACAACTAGAATGGTTTTTGACATAGTTGGCTCTTCATTTTTTTGAGGTAAAGTCGCTTAGCACCTAGAAAAACGTGATCTCAGACTTGTCGTGGGTATCATCTCGATTGGCCTGATGGTGTACATCCACTTGTTCGAGAGTTGTAAAGGTTTTTCCCAGTTCTGACATCCAAGTCTCAACATCGACAAGGTCGGGAACGCCACCCTCAGACACTATCGTTTTGTGCTCAGTAATCACGTCTGTTAATGCATTCATATTTTCGGTGACATGTTCCAGTATCTGCCTTACTCGGTCTTGAAATTGTAATGAAACCAAGACTTGTTCTACGTCACTCTGGACGTGAGTCCCTTCTTCTACCAGAGTGCTGGAGGCGTTCGCCATACTCCGTCCAAAATCCAGAAACTTTGCCAAAACCTCTCCAATGGTATTCTCTGACTTATGCAGAGTCGCTTCCCCCTGTTCGGTAAACTGTAAAGTAGTCTGTTGTGTGGCGGTCAAGAGCGAGTTAACCTGTTCAATTCGTTCGGTAATGCGCGCGCCAGTATCGCCGGAGCGGGTCGATAGCGTGCGAACTTCATCAGCAACGACCGCAAACCCTCTGCCATATTCGCCGGCTCTAGCGGCTTCAATTGCCGCATTAAGCGCCAGTAAATTGGTTTGCGAGGCAATACCTCCAACTTCAGTCGCCATATCCTTTAGTTCATCGGTGATCACAGAAAGTCTGCCAATTTCATCGGCCAGCGACTGTTGAGATGAGATCGACTCTCGCAAAGATTCGATAACCTGAGTCAGTTCAGTTTGTGAATAGTCAATAACAGCGGTAAGGCCGGCACTGCCCGCATCACCCTCTGTTGAGGTCCGAGTTGCAGAGATGGAGGTCTGCAGGCGGTCGTATATATCAGAGAAAGTTGTGGTGAGCTTGTTGATAGCTTCTTCGGTTTGAGCCTGAGCCAGGTTCGTTTGACGCACCCATGCAGGCAATAGTTCTAGAATCAACTCACGCTGATTGTTCACTTCAAGGGCGGCAGTCTTTGAATCAGTATCATTTTCCACACATTGAGCTTCACTCTGCTCTCTTCGTTGTGTATCCATTAGCTGCTTGATAGCGAATATGGAAAAAAGGCTGGTAGTAACCGAAAGTAAAACGAGCGCCATTGTAACGCCTTTAGATAAGCCGCTAATGATGGCAATAAAAAATAATGTCGGAGCTACGGCAATGAGCGTAAAAGGAAAAATAAGCCTCGACATGACCAGTCTTTACCCCACTAGATGATTTAGGTATACCGATAAGACATTCTTAGTCTAGTTCTGATCAAAGGATAAGCAACCTCTGTTGACGATTTTCTATCAAAGCTTAAAACAAGGCGGAAACGGTTCCACGGGAAGCGCTATAACTCAATGAGGCTTCTGGACTTCCCAGGCTTTACTAGACAGCAACAAGCGTTGAGGTAACTGGGGTCTGCCACCTCCAAAGCCAGATAAAGAAACCCCCAACTCATTACTGAATCGGGGCTCTCAATTTCTCGTTAGTATCTTAAGACGGGTACAATCCGGCCTACTAATTTGTACTGAGCAATCTAAATTACTTGGACTTAATAGCAACTTACAGTTGCGACTAGGTATCGAACAATAAAAGAACCGTATTCCTGCCGTGATATTAAAGTTTATTTCTTCAAGTACAGCGCATAGCTAGCGGGCACAAAAAAGCCCGCGATTAAGCGGGCTTCTAAGCCGTTGATTTACAACGTATATTTGGTGGAGCCTAGCGGGATCGAATTATCTACTTAACATATTGATATATATAGTAATATATTACATATAATAGACTTAATACCCCCAAAGATACCCCCATGAAATTTCATACGCTCTTTCCTCCCCCAACAAAACCTTCCTCACCTAGCCTAAATTTACATTAAACAATGGTTATAGTGCTGCTCCAGCCCGGCAAGGGTCTAGCGCCGTTAAGCACAATCAATACTGTCTATTTTTGAAATCAAAAATTCAGCAAAAACCGTAGTCACTTCGACTTTGTCGCTACCAAAGTTCAAAGTACCTAAGGTGTGTGCTCCTGCTTGTGTAACGGCTTCATTAGGTTGCCCACAACGGAACTCATCTAACAGCAATTTTCTATCTAGATCATGCTCCCACCAGCATGCGCCATAGCCTGCGGAAAGACTACGTCCTTCTATAGACCAGGGCCAGCGTTCCTTCCAAGGTTTTTGCTGCTTATCCTCAAAGGTAGCTTCCTTGGGGGAACCGGTAATTTGAAAATAGGAGAGTAAACAGCCACAACCGACAGCTGTCGTTATCACTATATCGCCAGCCCGGATGGCACCAACACCTTTTTTGGAAAAGGCCAGTTCCTGATGTAAATCAGAAAAGTCACGCCGCTCCTCTTTATAAATAGGATCTTCAGAAACACCTATGGGTTTAAGCCAATAACGTGGATTGTCATTATTACTAGCGCCCTGGTTGTAGACGTTTTCCATAATATCGGAACTAGGGGTGGCGACTTTGGCCCAATCAGGGTTGTCTCGCTGGTATTGTTCAGAGAACATCAAGAGCCTATCTACCAAGGATTCGGTGATGTCCGGGTAATCGATGCATTCCAATACTTCGCTTTCTAACTGGGCAATGGTTTTACGATCATCAATCAATAATCCCCACTCGTGATTATTATAAAATCCACTTAGAGTCAGGTTGGCTGAGGTAATTATCGCTTTCCGAGCACTGTCTTTTTTGAAGATATAGATCTTACCATGCAGGCTATTGTCGATATGCACCTTTACCTTTGCATTGGGGCATTTAGCTTTAGCTAGATGATAGAATGACTTCAATGACTTTGGCTTGGTTATTTGGTCCTGATCGTTTTTCTTAAGGGTTGTTACTAATGTGATATAAGTAACTGATGAAAAATCGGCCTCTTTGAACAATGCTCCAAAATCACCAGTAAGGAAGGGAGAGACGAAGAATAGTTCACTGCTCGCATCGGCAAGTAAATTAGCAACTAAGGATCCATGACTTGAGGATAAATTAGAAGTTATTTCCATATAAGTTAATTTCCCTTTAAATCGTCGCGTTATGCTGCTTCATGTAACTTCTTATATAGATAGCGTCTGCTGAACTACTCATATACTTGTAGAACTCCATCCTTAATTGAGAACCTGGCGCGCTCCGTCTTTTAACCTTAAGCGCTTCCATTTTCACTCGACTTTTCATATGATCTATAAATGATTTTTCTGACTTAAAGGGCTTTCCGGCCATTTCATCCATCGATTGCTGCATCCATTCATCATGATGTTGAACCAACTCATTTATCAGCCTTGATTCAATAGAAAAAACTCGCATCCAATTAGCGACCTTAGAACTTTCTGCGACATCGTTAGGTAAAAGCTCTACAGACCAAGCTCTTATATATGGCGGGTCAGGGTTAACTGTACTTTTGACTATAATCGAAACACCTGCCAAGCTCGTAAAGGGATAAAATGCAGCAACCCTATTTCCTGCCTCGTATAATAGATCCTCCGGGCCTTTGAAATCCTGATTACACTCATTACACATAGGCACCAAGTTATCCATATTTGCAGCTGCCATAGGGTACTCTGACTTAGGAAGATAATGATCAAAATCCTCTCTGCGTGGATTCAATGGATTTTTATACGTGTTAATTGAGCAAAATGGACAAACCGACTTATTGAGCGAAATATAGTCTCGATAATATCGGTGGGTAGGCGGCAATTTACAGCCAGGGACTTTGAAATGACTTAAATCCAATTTTTTGTAACAAGATGCTATAACCTCCTTTATCTTCTTTCCAAGCTTACTCCCCCAATTAATAAATCCCTCGGGATCAATAGTAGAATCGTCACATAAAAACTCAATCATGTTATTATTAACAAGCTGGCTATATATCTGCTTTCTTTCAGTAACGCTCTTTCTAAGCAGGAGCTTATAAAGCGTCTCAAAATCATCCCTGACCCCTTTCAGGTAACCCCATATCCTATTTGGAGATGTAAATTGTTTTGGGAAAACACCTTTACCAAAGGGCTTATTTTGAGTAGCCGAATAAAAGACAGAGTAAATTAACTCCTGCATATCAAAACATGGATGGGACTCAACTTTTTTGACGGCGTAAAACACTATTCTGACTCCCCTGCTGAGTCTTCCAAACGCAGCATAATCTCATACAACCGCCTCTTTTCTGGGGACTCTGCATACTCGGCCGCGGCAAGTTCTGACCTTTCCCCTAGATTAATACCACGCTCTCGATGAGATTCCATACATAATTTACGCCGCCTTTTGCGCGAATGCTACTGGTGATCTATAGCCCAGAGAACTGTGCGGGCGAACGTTGTTGTAATGCTGTCGCCACTGATTGATCTCGTGACGGGCCTCCTCCAGTGAGCGGAACCAATGCTGGTTCAAACATTCATTTCTAAATTTCCCATTCAAGCTCTCACAAAAAGCATTCTGGGTGGGCTTGCCTGGCTGGATAAAACTAAGCTTCACCTTTGTTTCCTTACTCCAGAAAAACATCGCCTTACTTGTGAATTCTGTCCCGTTATCACAGACAACGTGACGAGGTAGGCCGCGCGTCTCTGCCAAATGATCGAGGAAACGAGCTACCTGCTGACCAGATATTGATGTAGATACCAACTGGCCCACAACTTCTCTAGAGTACTCGTCAACGATATTCAATATTCTGAAACGACGACCATTACTGAGCTGATCAGCTACAAAATCCATCGACCAGCGTTGATTCACTGCCATGGGAACTTCCATCGGTAAGCGAGGCCTCTGTAGTTTCTTTCGTTTTTTGGTCCGCACTTGCAGGGCCTCCTCGGTATATAACCGGTAAGTTCTCTTTCTGTTAACCACAAGGCCTTCCGCTTTCAATAGCCCGTGCAGCATAAGATATCCATATCGTGGATACTCTGCTGCAAGCTCCTTAAGCCTTCTCCGGAGGGCCTCATCCTGGTTGCTCAGATGCTGATACCGAAACCCCGAACGGCTGACGCCTACTAAGTGGCAAGCGCTACGCTCGCTAATACCGTGTGTATTTATCAGCTCCCTGGCTACTGCTTTACGCGCAGAGGGCTTTACCACTTTTTTGTGAGAACGTCCTTCATCGCTTCGTTTTCCAGAAGCTTCTCGGCCAGCAACTTCTTCAGTTTGTTATTCTCGCTTTCAAGCTCTCTCAGGCGTTTGGCCTCGTTGACTTCAAGTCCCGCATACTTGCTTCGCCAGTTGTAGAAAGTGCCGCTCGATATCCCCAGCTTCCGGCAGATGTCATCTACCTTTACGCCTGCTTCGTGCTCTTTAATGGCCTTGATGATTTGTTCTTCTGAATACCGTTTCTTCATGTTGAGATCTCCGTACCCTTAGGTTAACTGGAAAT